>Ga0265316_10000110_pt1 | contig 87898 bp, 77 predicted proteins | sample 4522metaG_FD_202092 | JGI IMG/M metagenome (GOLD analysis project Ga0265316, IMG submission 202092) | Rhizosphere microbial communities from Carex aquatilis grown in University of Washington, Seatle, WA, United States - 4-5-22 metaG | ecosystem: Host-associated > Plants > Roots > Rhizosphere >... | reverse complement strand
AAGTTGAATGTGGTCGCCGGCCTTCCAAGTGCGAGTGATCGTGAGATAACTGCCTGGTGTGCCGGAAACATCAAGCCGCCGGCCGTTGAGGATGATGGAATTCGCAATCGTCGTCCACGACGGGATGCGCAACTGGAGAGACCACGGAGTGTCACGGGTATTCTCGATTGTGAATTCGGTGATGTCGCTTTCGGGCAAGCTTGTACGCTGTCTGAGCCGGATGCCGCGATCCTTCCACTCGACCGTCGACGCGAAGTACAGATTGACGAAGAGCGAGTCGTCGTCGTGGAAATAGATGGTGTTATTCAGCTTGGAATATTCTTCAACGCCGGTTCCGGTGCAGCACCAGAATGAATCGTCTTCAGTGCAGGTCGTCTTCCAAGCCGCTGGAGCCAGGGAGAGAAAATATACGGTGTGGCCGGTTTGAGGTTCAATCGTGCCAAGGCGGTGATTGAGAAGATTGCGCTCGTAATAATCGATGAACCGGCTGTCGCCGCTCCACGCGTAGAGGTGCCGTGCGAGCTTCATCATGTTGTAGGAGCAGCAGCACTCCTGGTGATTCGCGCTGACCTTCTTTTCGGCTGCCAGATGGTCGGGATCGGTGAGCCAGTGCTCGTTGTTGCTCGATCCGCCCGTAGCATAGGTTCGCGCTTCGGCAACAGTCTCGAAAAAGAAGCGGCTCAGGTCGCGGAAGCGGTAATCGGAGCTGATTTCGTAGCGTCGCGCCGCGCCAATGACCTGAGGGACGTGCGTGTTCATGTGCTGACCCTTGAGCGCATCGTGGCGCAGAACCAGTGGCGTAAAGAAGATCTTCTTGGTGAAGCGGTCGCCGACCCTGGCCCAGCGATCATCGCCGGTGATGGCGGCAATATTGTAGAGAACGTCGTTCATGCCGCCGTATTCGGTATTCAGAATGTCCTGCATGTGCTCTTCGGTTTTCGCCGCTGTCCATGCATCGACCCAACCGGCCATCTTGACGACCACGTCGAGGGCTTGATCGTTGCCGGCCTGCGTCTTCATGTCGTAGAGGCCGGCCATGATTTTGTGCATGGTGTAGAACGGCGCCCAGACATTCTTGCGCTGGTCGAGGCGGTCAAAGTATTCGGTAGGGAAGGCGCTGAGATAGCCATTGTCATTGAGTCTTGCCTGGCACTCGGCCAGGCCTGCCACAAGCTCGTCGGCCTTCGATTTGACGGCCTTGTCGCCGGTGGCCGCGTAGAGCATGGCGCACGCGGAAAGATAGTGACCGACAAAATGGCCACGAAGCTCGCCTTTTGGTTCTTCCCAACCGCCGAGCGGTTGGGCATCGGTGGGCAATCCCGCATTCACGCGGAAGTTGCGCAGAAGCCGGTCATTCGGGAGGCGCATCAGGTAGCCACGGTTCCATTCTCGCGCCTGTGCAAGAGGGCCAGATTCGAGAGTCACATCGCCGAGGGAAAATTCACGCAGCCTGGGCTGTACCGGGTTGCGGGCGAACTCAATCGGCGCAGCGAAGGGCTCGGGTTCCTCCACTGAGAACCGGAGATTGGGAGGGACTTCGGGCGCCGGCGAAGACTTGGGTGCGACCTGGCCCAGAGGTTGCGCTTCGGCGATCCCAAGAAGAGACGATGCGGCCGCCAATCCGATCGGAACTACGGTAACGCTTTTGGCAAAATCTCTGCGGCTAACAGTCTTCATGACAATTCCTCCGATTCAAGCAAACGTTTACCGGCCCGCGCAAGCGAGAGCTGCGGACCGAATTACTTCAAATCTCTCCAATTAGGCCCGAACGAAAGGTCGGCGACCAGCGGCACTTTCAATTTTACGACGCCTTCCATTTCGGCACGCACAAGGGCCGCAACTTCATCTTTTTCTTCGGCCGGAACTTCAAAGAGTAATTCGTCATGGACCTGCAAGACCATGCGTGTTTTCAGTTTTCGCTCAGCCAGTTTGCGGTCGAGCGAAATCATGGCAAGTTTGATGAGGTCGGCGCCAGTCCCTTGCAGCGGCGTGTTGATCGCCGTGCGTTCGGCAAAGCCGCGTTGATTGGGATTCCGGCTTTCAATATCGGGGATAGGCCGCAGGCGTCCGAACATGGTGCGTACGAACCCGTCCCGACGTGTTTGCTCGAGCGTTTTTTCGATGAAAACGCGCACGCCCTGGTAGCGCGCAAAGTACCGCTCGATGTAGGCCTTGGCCTCGGCCTGCGGAATGCTGAGCTGCGCGGCCAGGCCGAATGCGGAGATTCCGTAGACGATGCCGAAGTTGACGGCTTTGGCGCGGTTGCGGGTCTCCTTGTCCATGTTGTCGACAGGGATGCCGAAGACTTCGCTTGCCGTGAGCGTGTGAATGTCGATGTTCTCCGCGTAGGCGCGAATCAGAAGTGGATCGCCGGTGAAGTGCGCGAGCAGGCGCAGCTCGATCTGGGAGTAGTCGGCCGAGAGCAGCTCGGTGCCGGGCGCGGCAGTGAATGCGGCGCGAATCTCTCGACCCAGCTCGGTGCGCACGGGAATGTTCTGCAGGTTGGGATTGATCGATGAAAGGCGGCCGGTGGCGGTGGCGGCGGCCTGAAAGGTTGTGTGTACGCGCGAATCTGCATCGGCGAGCAGGGGCAAGGCATCGACGTAATTCGATTTCAGCTTGGATAGATGGCGATATTCAAGGACAAGTTTTGGGACCTCGTGCTTGTCGGAGAGAAACTCGAGCACGTCCACTGCGGTGGAGACGGACTTGTTCTTGCCGCGAGCTGGCGGAGCCGGCAGGCTCAACTTTGTGAAAAGAACGATGCCGAGCTGCTTGGGCGAGTTGATATTGAAGCGCTCGCCCGCGAGTTCGAAGATGCGTTCGCCGACGCGAGTCAACTCGCCGCTAAACTTCTCCGAGAGTCTGCCCAACGCAGTTGTATCGATGCGGACTCCGGCTATCTCCATGCGATAGAGCACCGGGGCTAGCGGAAGGTCGATTTCAGAGTAGACGCGAGTGACGTTGGCTTTCTCGACTTCTTCGCGCAGGGCGGGAACGAGCGCCTGAATGGAGGCGGCTGCGGAGGGGAGCGAAGAGGGAGGCGGTTGGTTGTTGCGCGCGGCTACGTCGGCCAGGGACTGCGTGGAGTGCGTGGGGTTGAGGGCATAGGAGAGCAGTTGCGTGTCATCGACCGACCCACGAAGGGCGACGCCGATTTCGCCGAGAACGTGGAGGGCGAGCTTCCAATCGTGGATGCGTTTTGAAACGGAAGAATCTCCGAGGAGCGCGCTGAGTTCAGGCGTGAGGGGTAAACGGAGCGCGATGGCTGGATCGGCGCAGACTCCGAAATAACAGTTGGACTTCTTGTCGGCGGCTTCAGCGAGGTCGAGGAGTGACTGAATCGCCGGCTGGTCATCTTCGGACTCCGGCTCAGATGGCTCGGCGGCGTCCAGCGCCAATGCAAACCCACGGTCGCGGGCGGCGGCGTAGAAAGCGGCGATCTGCTCGGGGCTGGGTTCATCAATGAGCTCCACGACCGCTCCACCCTCCGCAGGTGCGAGATCTCGGAGCATCGATGTGAACTCGAGCTCCGTGAACAATGTGCGGCAGGCCTCGAGGTCGGGCGCCTGAGTTTCCATCGCGGCCAGGTCGAGCGGCAGGGGCACATGGGTGTCGATGGTGACGAGCTCCTTGGAGAGCAGAACGGTTTCACGATTCTGCTCAAGGGATTCTCGGTAGGCCTTACGTTTGACTTCGGCGGCGCGGTCGAGCACCGCCTCAACGGTGCCGAATTCCTTAATCAGCTCGACGCTGCCCTTGTCGCCGATGCCGGGCGCGCCAGGAATGTTGTCGACTGAATCGCCGCGGAGGGCCATGACATCGACGACTTTGTCGGGCGGGACGCCGAGCACTTCGGTGACCTTTTCGGGGTCGAGGATCAGGTTGTCCTTTTGCGGATTGAGAATCTTAACCTGCGGCGTGACGAGCTGCATCATGTCCTTGTCGCCGGAGACGATGAAGACTTCATGGTGCTGTTCGGCGGCTTCGCGGGCCAGCGTGCCGATGACGTCGTCGGCCTCAAAGCCTTCGGCCTGAAGGATAGGGATGCGCAAGGCTTCGAGGGCGCGGCGAATGTAGGGAATCTGGCGGCGAAGATCCTCGGGCATGGATTCGCGCTTGGCCTTGTAGCCGTCGTAGCTCACGTCTTCGAAGCTTTGCGTTTTACCGTTCCAGCGGCGAAGAGTTGCGATGGAGCGGGCGCGCTCGTCGCGGAAGACTTCGCCGCTGACATCGAAGACCGCGGCGAAGTACTTGGGAGAGAAGTCCTGGCGGAGCTTCTTGATCATGTTGACGAAGACATAGGTGGCCGCGGTGGGCAGGCCGGAGCGCGTGGACATGGGCCGCGAGCGCTGCATGGCGTGATAGGCGCGGAAGATAAAGCTCATCGCGTCAAGGAGGAAGACGGGCGGCCTGGGCGAATCGGGCATCGATAGTGAGGATAGCAGCGGACGGTGAACGGTGGACAGGGAACAGCAGACAGCAAGCAGCAGAGACAGTACGTGGATCAGGCGATGAACATGCAGTCGCCGTAGCTGAAGAAGCGGTAGCGCTCGCGGACTGCGTGCTGGTAGGCGGCAAGGATCCGGTCGAGTCCGGCGCGTCGTGGGCCGGCGAAGGCGGAGACCAGCATGAGCAGGCTGGACTGGGGCAAATGGAAGTTTGTGAGGAGCGCGCTGACCACGCGGAAGTCGAAGCCGGGTGAGATGAAGATGCTGGTCGAGCCGGAGTGCGGCTGGATTTCAGCGTTTCGCGAGGCGAGGGCGGCGGATTCGAGGGTGCGGACGACGGTGGTGCCGACGGCGACGATTCGGCGATGTTCGGCGAGCGCGCGATTGATGGCGCCGGCGGCCTGGGGAGTGATGGTATAGCGCTCGCTGTGCAGATGTACCTCGCTAACGCGCTCGACCCGGAGCGGCGCGAATGTGCCGAGGCCGACATGCAGTGTGACGCGGGCGATCTCAATTCCTTTAGCGGAGAGTTGTTCAAGAACAGCCGGAGTGAAGTGCAGGCCGGCGGTGGGGGCGGCGACGGAACCGCGCTCGCGGGCGAATACGGTCTGATAGCGATCACGATCGGAGTCGGCGTCGTCGCGATGGATGTACGGCGGCAGCGGCGTGTGACCAATGGAGTCGAGCACGGTGAAGAAGTCCCCGCTCGAATCCTGGACTGGGGCGAACTCGAGCAGGCGCTCGCCGAACAGACCACGCTCGAGGACTTCGGCTTCAAGAGCGATAGCGCCCGAAGGCGCGGGAAAAACGAGGCGCTCGCCGATGGCGACCTTGCGGCTGGGGCGAACGAGAGCGCGCCAGCGGTTGCCGCCAGCGGGTTCGGTGAGCATGACTTCGATGCGGCCGGTTGGTGTTTCACGATCCCTGACCAGTGTGCGGTGCGCGTAGAGCCGCGCTGGAATTACGCGGCTGTCGTTGAGGACGAGAAGATCGCCGGGTCGCAAGTGCGTGCCGAGATTGGCAAAGAGGTCGTCACGGAATGCGCCGGTGGCGCGGTCCATGATGAGCATGCGGCTCGAGCCGCGCTCGGCTGGGGGCTCCTGTGCGATGAGGTCGCCGGGGAGATCGTAGTCGTAGTCCTCAACCCGCTCCGCGCTTTCAGGTTTTGGAGGAGCTGGTTCAGACATTGGCTTTCCCGAAGTGGTTGAGCGCGTGGAGGCGGGCGCGCTCAATGGTGGCGGTGAGCAGGTCGCGCTGCTCTTCAATTTTGTCGTCCGCCAGGCCGCGAGGAACGCAAGTCCAGCGTGACCAACTGACAGCGATACGCGTGAACGGGATGGGGACCAGGAAGCGATCCCATGAATGGAGTGACCAGGCACGCTGGGGCTCCAGGTGAAAAGCGCCGATCCGAGCGCCGGTTAGAGCGGCGAGCCGGACGGGGCCGCGCTTGGCGCGGAAGATAGGACCGCGGGGGCCGTCGGCAGTAAAGATCGCAGGACGGCCAGATTCGACGGTGTGTTTGAGCCCGAGCAGCGCTTCCTCTGCGCCGCGCGAGCTGGAGCCGCGGACGGTTTTGTATCCGAAGAGCCCGAGTGTGCGCGCGATGAGCTCGCCGTCGAAGCTCTGGCTCACGATGATGGTTGCGCCGGTGCGGCGGAAATAAAAAGTGCAGGGCAGAACACATTGGTGCCAGAAGCAAAAGATCTCGGCTCCCGCGCCTTCACCGAAGGGGAGCGGGGTGGCGCCCAGTTCGGCGATCGTTTCGAAGCGCCAGGTGCGACCCACGACAGAGAGCAGCGCCCAGACGAGACGCGGAACGACGGCCAGCACAAGGCGCTGGCGGAGCGAGAACTGTTCGCTGGCTACGGTCGTCACTGGAGTCGATTTTACGGCGGAAAGACAGCGAAGCTCGCGGGGTTAGCAGAGTGAGCGGGATCTGGCGCGAGGCGCGCGATGGATAGTGGACGGTGAAAGGTAAACCGTGGACGGCGGGGCGGGGTGTTTGAGCAAAGAAGTGAAGGAGTGAAGAAGTGAAACAAGAACTGTGAAATGAAGTAGTTGCGGAGTGAAAGCGCCCATGCTGCGAATGAGGGGGTCGCGCTGATTCTAAAAGAGTTGTTCGCCACATATTGTGCGTAATTTGACGTCATTTTCCGAATTTCCCGAGAGCGGTTTGTTGATTCTAAACGAGTTAAATGGCGAATATTTGGCGAAAATGCAGAAATTTTTTTATTGAATTATTTTCCGAGTCTTGTTTGAGGCACCGACTCACGGCCAGTGAAGCAGTGAATGAGAATGCACCAGACAGAAGACAGTAAACAGCAGTCCGAAGTTTGCACACCATGGATCTTGAACGCCGATCGGTCGCAGCTTTGGGATGAATCTTTGATCTGGTTTGAGTATGCGCCAAAGGCACTTAATTACCGGCAAACTTGAGGGAAGAATGTGGAGGAGTGAAAAAGTGAATAAGTGAAGTGACGCCAGCGAGTTGGCGGAAGCGAGCGTGGGTGCTCGTTGGCCGAAGGGGCTTGACAACATTAGACAGGGATTTGTAAACGATCGCGGAGAGAATGGCATCCAACCTGCACAGAGCGCGAAACAACAGACGTGGAACTGACCCAGGTCTCGATGCTCGCCTGATCCTGGAATTTGAGTTGAGGGAGCAATATGGCATCGGGAGCAATCGGCAGCAGGACGCCGGGCACTTTGGCTATGGCAACAAAGCCGGAGCTGACCGTCGTTTATGACGAATACGATTACCCCGCGACTGCACGATGCTCATCCTGCGGAAAAGCGATGCCCTCGCGCCAGAGATGGATTACTTCAGCAGCTGACAACCTGACTTGGTTCGCGGAGCAATTCACGCTTCATATTGAAAAAGACCACCGTGGTTGGCGCGATGCCGTGGAGAGTCCAGGACGATCGAGAGACAACGAGGCTGCGTAGATTGGGCGCGATTTCGGCTGGCACGCGGTTGGTCGCGCACTGCCGGCATTCAATACCCGCTCATCCAACAAATAGGCGCACTAAGCTATTGTCATTTCATGACGGCAGAATTTGCCGGCGTGGGTGCGTCGCGGCAGCTAAGCGGGCACAGGTTCCCTCTGAGAACGATGCCAGAACCGGAGAATGCAGGATGAAGACAAGAATGGTCGAGAGTGAGGTTACCGCGGATTCGCCGGCTGGACTGAGAAAGCACCTTTTCTACGAGACCTCCCATTCGCCGGCGCTCAGCGATCTTGTGGGCTACGAAAAGGCCAAGGACATCGTAGATTTCTGTTTCATTGCGAATCCGTATTATCCGACCGCCGGGATGCTCGAGGATTTGCAAGCCAATTTGCCGAACGTGATTAAATCCTATCCGTCGAGCAACACGCTGATGAGCCAGAAACATCTGGCGGCGGTTCTGAATGTGGATCCCGAGCGCCTGATTATCGGCAACGGCGCGACAGAGTTGATCACGCTCATCAAGCTGACGTTGATCGACCGGATCGCGGTGCCGATTCCGACTTTCGGCGAATACATCGAGAAGATGAAGGACTCGCGGGATGCGGAGCTTTACGCGCTCGATCCAGAAGACAGGTATCAACTGCATCTCGATGACTACTTAGCCTGGGTGAACCAACGAAAGCTGGCGTGCCTGCTGGTGATCAACCCGGGCAATCCGACGGGCCAGTTCATCCCGCTCGAAGAGATGGTGGAATTCCTGCACCGCGCGCGGGGTATGGAGCTGGTAATTGTCGACGAGTCGTTCATCGATTTCGCCGGTGATCCAATTCCGAGCCTGCTGCCGATCGCGGACCAATTCACGAACTTGCTGATTGTTCGCAGCATGAGCAAGCACTGCGGCGTGCCGGGCCTGCGCCTGGGGTATTGCTACAGCGCAAATCTTTACATTCTCAATCGCCTGCGCCGTTTTCTTTCAACGTGGAACTTGAACACGATTGCGCAATATTTTCTGTCGCTGCTGCCAGCAAACGATGCCGCCTATCATGAGGGCCGAAGGCGGCTGATCGGCGACGTGAAGCAACTCTATGGCGATCTTCGAGTGATCCCCCAACTCGAGGTCTATCCAACAGGCGCGAATTTTCTGCTCTTCAAGGTGAAGAACGGCATGACCGCGAAGGAACTCCAAATGCGGCTGCTGGTGGAGCACGAGATGTATGTGCGCGACTGCTCGAACAAACTCGGGATGGACGCGTTTCATATCCGAGTCGCTTCTCAGGGGCGCGAGAAGGACAAGCGCCTGGTGGAAGCCCTGCGGACACTGCTCCAATGAAGCGCCCATTCATAGTTGTCGTCGCCAACCGAGCTACTCGGAAAAACAAGCTGATCGATTACGTCGGCGAGTTTCATCTCGAGCTCCTGGTAAAACTGGGCGCGGCGCCGGTGATCGTGCCGGTGGTGCCCGGAACGCTCAAGTGCCTGCCCCAATACAAGGAGCGCATGGACGGACTTCTGCTGGTGGAAGGGGATGACGTTGAACCGAAACGGTTCGCGGCCCGGAAGGCGAATTTTGAATACGTCGAAAAGACGCTTCCCCTGAAAGACGAAATCGAGGTTCGCCTCTTACGCGAGGCGCTGAGCAGCGGGGTTCCGATCCTGGGGATCTGCCGCGGATCGCAACTGCTGAACGTGGTATGCGGCGGAACACTCTATGGAGATGTGCAGAAGGAAAAGGGCTCGAACCGACACCACATCGATCTTGAGAACTACGACACGTACCGCCATCCGATCTCTGTTTTGCCGGATACGCCGCTGGCGCGGTGGTATCGCAGGAAGACGCTCAGAGTGAACAGCTATCATCACCAGGGAATTCGGAAACTGGCACGGCGGTTCAGGCCGATGGCACATGCGGACGATGGTTTGATTGAGGCCTTCTACGATCCTGAAGCAAGGTTCGTCGTGGGACTTCAATTTCATCCCGAACGGATGCTGAAAGAATATGCGGGAAATCTGAAGGTATGGAGCGCTTTCACTGCGGCGGTCGCTGGCAAGCGGGGGTGATTGTTTACGTAACTTGCGATTTACTCGCAGGCGTTGAAACAGGGCTTATATTGGCCTTTTGTGTGTCCGAAACGGAGTTTCGTTCGGCGGAGCATGTGGAGAGAGGCTAGCAATATGAAAGGAATGATCGACGGATTCTTTCGCCCGCCGACGCGGGCTTTTGATTTTGATTGCATTGACCGACCCCAGGCTTGCGCCGTGGGGCTACCGTCTTTTGCCCGCTAACCCGGGCTTGGTCGAGAGACGGATTAATTGCCGGGCTTGGCGGAGTCGGGCCAGGTGGGACTGATCAGCTGGATGGTCATGACGGGGCCGTCGGGATAGAGGGGGCCTTGTTCTCTAACGAACGTCGGAGCTTGCGCGGTCACTGCCCAGATTTCGATATTTGGCGGAGCTTTGCCGATGAGAGGCGCCACAAAGCCAGCGACTCCACCGAGCACAATCTTGATCTCATAATGGGTCGCCTTGCGAGCAGTGCCGACCAGTGAGTAGCTGTCGTCGCCAATTTTGGAGATGACGAGTTTGGCCACGAGCGGATTGGGTGTGGCTACAACCATAGAGACTGTTTTTGAAGATTCGCCGGGGCCCATGTTTTCAATGACGAGGGGAATCAGGCCGTTGGCGAGGTCGGCCGGCAACTGAACATGGCTGCTCTTAACCTCCTCCCTGCCGTCCTTGCCCGTGGTGCGGGTGATGAACTGACCGCTGCGGGCGTCGACAAACACCGCCATGGGATGAGGGAAGAAGGGACCCTTTTGAATATGGTGGTCGGAGATGAGCTGGAATGTGCGGTGTTGCGAGTAGACCGTGGTTTCGTCGTCGGTAGAACCATCCTTGAAAGTGAAAACTGTTTCTGCAGTGACGCGATCGCCACGGACGACCTGTGTGCTGTCTCCATAAGCGACAACCTGGCCGTCTGGCGAAAGCAGCTCAAGGAAGCCGTGATAGGTCCCTTGCATATAGCGGACGAGCGGGGGGTCTGCATGAAGGCGCGGCTGGATGGCGCCAATCAACGTGATGACGAGAAAGGCGAAAAGAGAAATGGATCGCGGGCGTAATTCAAAAAGATTTTTCATTCAATGGCTGCCTTGTGGGAGATGACAGGCGATAGCACGGGCTCTGGACGCTTAGCTGAGCAATTCTGAACATCCGAACTTACGCATCACTCGCAGCGTTTCTCAATGGGTGAGATGGGATTCGCGCGGGATGAGTTGCAAACGGAACAGAGAACAGAGAGCAGAGAGCAGAGAGCAGAGATCAGGAATCTAGCTGTAGCGGAGCCAGCGGAGGATTTCAGGAAGGGTGGCGCGCTTGCCGTACATGAGGATTCCAACGCGGTAGAGGCGTGATGCGAACCGGATGACGGCCCAGATGCTGAAGACCATGAGAGCGAGAGAGAGGACGAGTTGGCCCCAGGGATAGGGCGCCGAGAGCATTCCAATACGCGGGACCATGACTAGCGGGGCGGTGGGAGGAAAGAGTGAAGCCGCGACGACCCAAGGCGAGTTGGGATTGTTGAGCAGGAAGGGCAGGATGGCGAAGCTGGTCCAGGTGGGTATGACGGCGAGGGTGATGTACATCTGGAGGTCCTGCGCGGTTTCGCAAGTGGCGGCGAGGCCAGAGAAGAAGGCGCTGTAGAGAAAGAAGCCGAGGATGAAGTAGATGGGGAAGAGGACGGCTTCAAGAATGCTGAAGTGAATTTTCATCTGGCCGCTGATGATGGGGCCAGCCAGGGCCGAACCGGAGAGGAGAGCGGCCGCGGCGAGCCAGATGGCAATTTGCGTAAGGCCGACTGCGCCGACACCGAGGAGCTTGCCGGCGAGCAGATCTTCAGGGCGGGCAACGGCGAGCATGACCTCAAAGATGCGCGAGCTTTTTTCTTCGATCACAGAGCGGGCCATGTCCATGCCGTAAAGAAGGATGGGCATGGTCATAAGGAAGGTCATCAACATGGAGGTGTAAAAGGGCGCCATGCCCTGGCTCTTGCCGGTTTTGCCGCTGGAGGAGACCTGGAGGGTTTCAAGGGGAACGGATTGGACGAGGGAATGGACCTGGAAACTGGAGATGCCCTGCTGGGCCAGACGCAGATTGAGGAAGCCGGCGTTGATGGCATCGGTGAGACGCGAAGTATCGAGGAGGTCGGCAGAAGATTGCGATTCGTAGGTGACGCTGGGCGACGCGGAGGCGGAGTTTGAAATGATGACGAGACCGTCGAGGGATTTGTTTTCGATGCGGGCATGAAGGTCGGCGCGGTCCTGCGCGGTGAAGGGGGCGACGATGTCGACGGTGTAACGGGCGCCCTTGTCGGCGAGAAGATCGTCGCGGATATCGGCGGCGAGGGAGGCACTGTCCGCCGCGATGGCGATGTGGCGGCCGCTGGCGAGCTTACGGCCCGTGAAGCCGCTGACGCCGAGAAGAAAGAGAATAAGCGTGGGGACGAGGATGGTGGAAATGCGAAAGGCGCGACCGCGAATCTGCTCGACGTACTCTCGGCGGGCGACAAGAAGCATGTTACGCATCGGCTTTGCCTCCCACGGTCTGGATGAAGATTTCTTCGAGTGAAGGCTCTACGAGCTCAAAGCGATAGATGGCGGCCATGGAGGCGGCGAGGTGGAGGAGCTTTTGCGCGTCGCCGTGGGGCTTGAGAGTGATCTCGGCGTGGCCTGAGTAGTTGTTCGCCGAAGCGATTTCGTCGGACTTGAGGAAGTCAGAGCTGCCCTGGAACTCGACGATGACGCGATTGCGCTCATAGCGGCTCTTGATTTCGCGCAGGTTGCCGCTGAGAACGGCCTCGCCGTTGTTGATGAGGCAGATGGAGTCGCAGAGTTTTTCGACCTGATCCATGCGGTGCGTGGAGAAGAGAATGGCTTTGCCCTGCGACTTGAGATCGAGGAGCGCGTCCTGGAGGAGCGTGGCGTTGACGGGATCGAGGCCGCTGAATGGCTCGTCCATGACCACAAGGCCAGGATCGTGGAGCAGAGTGGCGATGAATTGAATTTTCTGCTGCATACCCTTGGAGAGCTCCTGCGTTTTCTTGTCGAGAGAGCCGGAGATTTCCATGCGGGAAGCCCAGTCGACGGCGCGCTTGCGGGCTGCTTCTCGAGTGAGGCCGTGGAGTTCGCCGAAGAAAACAAGCTGGTCGAGGACTTTCATCTTCTTGTAGAGGCCGCGCTCTTCAGGCAGGTAGCCGACGCGGTCGAGGTTGCGGCGGTCGAAGGGTTTTTCAAAGAGGGTGATGCGGCCGGAGTCGGGCATGGTGATGCCCATCATCATGCGGATGGAACTGGTTTTGCCTGCGCCGTTGGGGCCGAGGAGCCCAAACATCTGGCCGGCATCAATGGAGAGCGAGAGATCGCGAACTGCGACTTTGCTTTCGTAGGCCTTGGTGACCGAGGCGAGCTCAACAACCGGCATGAAGGCTCCCGCGGCGATGGTGGAGGATGGAATGCATGGTTGAGCGGACTGATGCTTCAGGAGAAGTGTAGCAAAGGCGGGTGAAAGACAGCGGAGTCAGCGGGGCTTGCAGAGCCAGGGAATAGCCGGCGGCAAATACCGAGTGAAAGCAGAAAGATTGGGCTTCATTCCGATTTGCCTAGGATTTAACTGCTGGGAGCTTGCAGCTGCGCGGCGAGTTTTTTCATGGCTGTATTTTCGAGGATTACTTCGCCAGTCCTTCGACTGTGCAAAGCGATCTCCGCGGCGATTGAGCGGCCGAGAATCTGCTGATCAATATTGCCGAACCGCCCAGGCACGAGCTTCCCCACCCAACCGGCCCATGCCGGAGTGTGAGCGTTGCCGACGATGATGCCGGGTCGAAAGATGGCGAGACGGGCAAAATCGATGCTGCGCAGTGTGTCTTCCTTCATTCCCATGACGCGCGCGTACCGAATCCGGCTGTGGGTTGAGCTTCCGGCCGCGGAAAGCAGGCAAAATTGAGCGATCCCGGCGCCATGGCATCCACGCGCGAATGCACCAACGACGCCAAGCTCAAGTTGCCGCAATTCTTCTTCGCTCAAGCGCATCGATCCGGATCCGACGCCCACGCAGCTCACCGCACTCGCAGGTCCCTGGCTCAAAACTTCGCGGGCAAGCGCGGCGGTTCGCTCGGCAAAGTCTGCAGCGCCGGTATCGAGAACGACGTTGCGCACCCACGATCGCGCGGCAATGGGCTTCCTGGTGACCATTACCACTTCGCGGCATTCCCGAATTGCCAGCAGCTCGGTGACGGCTGCACCACCCACTTGCCCGGTACCACCGAGAATGACAGCGGCAAAATTCTGCTTCATCAATGGGACCTCTGCTTATGGATGTGGCAGCCCGGTTCACTCCAACAGGGAATCATACTGTCCCGATTCTAGTTTGAGTCATTGAGGCATCGCCTCTCCAGCTGACGGCGCTTTCGGAATCAGGTGAGGGGAAGATTTGCGGGGCGAGTCGGGAAGGCGGCGATATACTCGAAAAGCCTTCCATCCCCCAAGAAGGAAAGTCGAATCTGAAAGGTGATTCCCCATGGCAAGTTATCTGGTTCAAGCTTCGTACACGAGCGAAGCGCTGGCGTCGCTCATGAAGAACCCGGAAAACCGTACCGAGGTGGTGAAAAAGGTTGCGAAGAAGCTCGGCGGCAAGCTGAGCGCATCGTGGTTGTCGTTCGGTGAATACGATCTGGTGATGGTCGTGGAGATGCCCGACAACGTCAGCATGGCATCGTTTGCGATCGCCGCGGCCGCGGGCGGCTCATTGAAGGCAGTAAAGACCACTCCGCTGATGAGCACCGACGATGCAATGTCTGCGGTGAAGAAGGCAACGACGTCGGGCTACAGACCGATCGGGGCCAAGAAATAAACTCAGAGGTTTTCCGCGGTTGAAGGCGCCGGTTGCGCGGGCTGGCTGCGAGCAGTGGGAGAATTGCGCGCGGCTTTCCCCTGGGGGCCAGGGCCGGCGCGGTTCTTTCGCCCGCTAACGCTGGCTCGCGATTTCGATCACTCCGGCTGACCCCGGGCTTGCGCCCGGGGTTATCGTATTCCCCCCGCTCCTCGGGCTTGATCTGGATGTGAAGACCGCCGGTTCCGGGCCGGGATTCCTGGGCCTAAAGTCCCGGGCTTATTTGCTGGCCTGTGTCGTGCCGGACGAAGCACTTTCGAAGCGGGGCGTGATGGAAACGACGAGGTACTGCCGTTCTTTGTCCATGCCTTCGGCGCGAAGGATCAGCTTGTCTTTTTCGATGCGAAACTGCGCCAGCGACCCGATGGGAAGGATCTCAGGATGTTTCTCGTCGCGCGGACGGATGTGATAGTCCACGGAATCCGTTTCGAGCACATATTCCTGGCAGAGCACGTCCTGGGTGCGGGTGCTGCGGTTGTCGGTGCCGATGATTTCACCGAGCGCAGATGTGTCGCTCTTTTGCGCGGTGCCGCAGTGGACGGAATTCATCTGCAACAGTTTTCCGGATCGATAGGGTGCGGGATCTTTCGCGTGAGCGATCGATGACACAGACACTCCCAGAAGAACACAAAGCATCCATTTGGAATTCATAAAGCCCCCTTGGGGAAGGATTGTGAGAGCGGGCTCTCAGTTTTGGAGACTGATGGTGGGATGCGGGAGTAAGTGAGAGGAGTTGTGCTTTGGATGTGTTGGCGACATGACTAAAGTCATGAGGCTAGAGGTCAGGCTGATGGAAGTGCGGGCGAGGACGCCCGCACGACAGCCGGCGGGGACGCCGGCGCTACAAGAGAAGAGAGGACGGAGGACGGGGTGCAGAATTCTTAGTTGGCTGGGCCGGCGAAGAGAATCAGGTTGCCGTCGGGGTCTTTGACGATGAAGGTCTTAGCATGCCAGGGTTCATCTCTTAAGGATTGAGCGAGTGGCACGCCGGCCGCCTGATACGCGAGAAAGAGTTGGTTGATCTCGTCTGCACCGGCCAGCGTGATTGAGGCCGAGAGCAGGACCTCCCGTTGGCGGATGTCTTCCTGGAAGAACGGCTCATCGATGTGGCGCAGGGCAAGCCGGGCGCTGTCACGACTCACCTGCGAATAAAACGGTGGATCGCCATAGACAAAATCGATGGCGAAGCCGAGCTTTGTAGTGAAGAAGTCTGTGGATGCTTTCAGGTCGCGAACATAGAGGTGTGCGGCCACAGAAGTGAGAATTGGCCGAGAGACAGTGTGTGTCGAGGACATGGCTATGCAAGCTCCTATTCTCAGATCTGAATCTGAACGGTCGTGCGCAATTCTGAAGCCCGCTGATATTCGCGAGCGTGGTGCTCACATAAGTCGGCGGCGAACGAGGTCGAGGGCAAACTGCGCGGCCCATTCGCGGACGCGCTGGCGATCGCCGCGGAACGTGCGGTCGATGGAGTCGGTGCCCTGCGCGTCGGAGACGGCGATGTAGACGAGGCCGACGGGTTTGGAATCGGAAGCGCCAGTCGGGCCGGCGATTCCGGTGACGCCGAGGCCGATGGTGGCGCCGGTGCGCGCGCGGATGCCGTCTGCGAGTGCTTTGGCGACTTCAGGAGAAACGGCGCCGTGCTTTGCGATGAGTTCGGGGGGCACACCAGCGAATGAGGTCTTGAGGGGGTCAGAATAGACGACTGCGCCGCCCAAAAACGAACGCGAAGCGCCGGGAACAGAGGTGATTCGCTCGGCGATGAGGCCGCCGGTGCAGCTTTCGGCGACGGCGAGCGTTGCCTGGCGCAGGCCGAGATAGTACAGAACGATCTGCTCGAGCGTGTCGCCTTGCGAAGAATAGAACCAGTCTGCGAGGGCATCTTCAATGCGTTCTGCAAGCTCGTTGACGCGTGTCTCGGCGGCTTCAGCGAAAGGCTTGGAGCAAATGAGAGTGATTTGCAGATCGCCGGTGTGGGCAAGGAGCGTGGTTTCGACGTCGGTGTAGGTGGAGTAGATGGGAGCCAGAAGCTTATCGGCCTGCGACTCGGGAATCATGGCGGCCTTAAGGGTGCGGACGGCGATGGTGCGGGGCGGGACGATGCCGCGGAGACGGGGCAGACATTCGGAATCGAAAAGCGGAGTGCACTCGTGGGGCGGGCCGGGAAGAAGCATGATGAGCTTGCGATAGCCGGAGAAGGTGACATCGAGCCACTGACCAGGAGCGCTGCCATTGGGATTGGGAAGAACGGTTGCACCTTCGAGAACGTCGGCCTGCTTGAGATTGTTCGGCGGCATTGTGATGCGCCAGGTTGCGGCACGCGCGTGGAGAGCGGCAACCTGCGTGGCATCGCGGCGGATGGTGAGCGAGAGGGCTTCTGAAACTGCTTCGCGGGTGAGGTCGTCTTCGGTCGGTCCCAGGCCGCCCATGAGGATGACAATGTCAGTCCGGCCGAGAGCGGTTTTGACGGCGCCGATGAGATCGTTGCGTCGATCGCCGACGATGGTTTTGAAGGCGACGATGACGCCGAGTGCGTTGAGTTTCTCGGTGAGATAAAGGGAGTTGGTGTCCTGGCGCCAGGGGGTAAGCATCTCGGAGCCGACGGCGATGATTTCACTCTTCATGCAGCTCTTAGCTTTTAGCTCCTCGCGCCGGAGTGCGGAACCATCCGCCTATATTAACCCAGGTCACAAAATCGAGACCTGGAACACCCGTTCTTGGAACAAGAACGAGCAATGAACAATCTTGAGACCCAAAGCCTAAGAGAGGTTCAGGCCATGGACGCCCAATTCCACATCATAAACGGCATCGTTGGTGGCGAGGATGGCTGTGCCAAGTGGCGAGAAGGCGACGCCGACGAGGTTGGGAGCGGAAAGAACGAGCGAAGCAGCGCCCGCGGGAGTTATGCGAACGAGTCCGTGCCGGCCATGGAGACAGGCAGCGACGTAGACATCGCCCTCGCTGGAGATGGCAAGGCCCTGCGGACGACCGAGGCCGCGATACCAGACGCGCGTGTCGCCATTGGGCTCGATGGCCCAAATGGCCTCATTGGACGAAAGCGAGGGCGCGGAAACCAGCAGCGTGCCGGCGGCGTTAACCGCGAGGTGATAAGCGGCGACGCTGGCTTCGAGCGTGGCGTGAACGAAGATCTGGCGCTGGGTGTTGATTTTGAAGATGGTGCCGCTGCGATCGCCCACGAAGAGATTGCCCTCTGCGTCGAATGCAGCGCCGGTGGCGACGCCCATGCCTTCAACATACTGCGTGAATTCGCCAGCTGCGTCGACGCGGTAGACGTTGCCTTCAGCGCGCGAAGTGACGAAGAGGTCGCCGTCGGGATTGAAAGCGAGACCAGTGGCGTTGAGGATCCCGGTAACAAACGGAGTGGCGCGACCGTCGGGCGAGATGCGGACGACGGAGACTGGCGTTTGCTTTCCGCGCGGGCCGGAGATTGTGGCGTAGACCATTCCGGAGCGGCTGACGGCGGGACTCGTGACCGGATGGAGGCCATCGTTCAGCTGGCGGGCGACGCGGAGTGTGGCAGGATTTGCGGCGCCGGCGGGCGTGCGGACTTCAATGAGCCCGGCCGAAGCCTCAGCTGGGACGCGAAAAACGAGACGCGTGGGGCGGCTCATGAGGACGTGGGCCGGCTGATTGTCAACGGCAACGGACGGCAGGCCAAAGCCGTTGGGGCCGAGAGAGACTCCGAGCAACTCGATTTCGCCGTTGGGCAGGGCGGCGGAGGGGAGAACCTGGTCGACGCGAGGCAGATTGCCGACGGGAGGCGCGGGTTGAGAGGAGGAACGAGGCATATCAAAACCAAATGCGCAACAGCGAAGCACTACCCAAAGCATACAGTCCAGCGGCCACGTCGTCGAAGACGATGCCCCAGCCGGCGGGCAGGCGCTCGAGGCGGCGCACTGGAAATGGCTTGACGATATCGAAGAGGCGAAAGAGGACCAGAGCGATGAGGGCATGAGGCCAATCGATGGGGCAGAAGAGGAGGGCGATCCATTGGCCGATGACTTCGTCGATGACGACGAAGCCGGGATCGGTGCGCCCGCTTTCACGTTCGACTATGGTGGCTGCGGGGACGCCGGCGGCTATCGTGAGTGCGATCCAGACCAAGAGGACGATCAGCATCACTTGCGGAAGCGGATGGCGGAGCACCCCAACCGCGGCCCACAAAAGCACTGCGGCGATAGAACCATAGGTGCCGGGGCCAGGCTTGAGATAGCCGACGCCGAAGAAAGTGGCAACTCTCCATGCCCACCCCTTCGTGGGGTCTTGGTTTTGGAAAGGTGTATCGGGGGAGCGGTCAGCCTTCATCCGAGTCTCCGCCGCGATTGCTGCCGAGGCCGCCGAGGTCTTCGAGGACTTCGGGGTCGAGAACCGGAGAGCTGATTTTGTAGACGCCGGTGGCCCATTTGCCGAGATCGATTTTGCGGCAGCGGTCGCTGCAGAAGGGAAAGTCTTCATCGGCGGGACGGACGATCATCCCACAGGTGGGGCAGTGAAGATGCTTGACGGATTTTTTGCGGGGCGACATATGTTGGCGCGGAAGCGAAGGCCGCGTTCAACAATATGTTAGCGCGAAAAGGCAGCGGAGCCAGAGTGGCTAACGGGTTGATCCGGGTTTGTGGTCTCCCACCCTAAAGCCCTCCACTGCGCGTCGAGCTTTAGGATGGTGCAACGCGTGGGAAAAGCGACCGCAGATCGTTTCGCTCACTGCCCCCAGACTCAACAGCGTTTGGGCCCCTTTCGCTCAGGATGAAAGAGGTTGGTTTGATCTATCTCGGGTCTCAGAAGCGAGACCTTGGGCACCCAGCGAATGTGCTGGGCGATTGTGGCGGCCGCTACATACTTTTGAGCAACTTTTGAAGGCGCGCGAGAGCCTGCGTGCGCGCGGTGGTGTTGGCCGGATTGGTGTTGGTGGGGTCTTCGCCGGCGCGCATGAAGCCATGGCCAGCGCCATCGTAGATGACGGGGTCATACTTTTTGCCGGCGGCGGCCATCGCGGTTTTGGCGTCGGGGACGGTGGCGGAGATGCGCGCGTCGCTACCGGCATAGAAGCCGTATACGGGGGCGGCGATGTTCGTCATCGCGTCGGCGGGCGGCGGCGGGCCATAGAAGACGAAGGCGGCGGAGAGGCCGCGGCGCGTGGTGGCGAATCGGAAGGACTGGCCTCCGCCCCAGCAGAAGCCGATGACGGCGAGCTTGCCGTTGGCTGACGGGAGTTTAAGCGCGTAATCCGCAGTGGCGTCGAGGTCGGCGGTGACGGTGCCTGGATCAAGGCCGGAGACAGCTTTGATGATGGATTGCTGATCGGGGAATGCGCTGGTGCCGCCGCCGTTAGGGCCGTCGCCGGAAAGCAGGTCGGGCGCGATGACGATGTAGCCCATGGCCGCGAGGTCGTCGGCCTGGGAGCGCGCCCAGTCAGATAGACCGAAGATCTCATGGATGAGAAGAACGACGGGCGCTTTGTGGCTAACTTCGGGATAGACAACGAACGCGTCGACGGTGCGCGCGCCGTATTTGACCTTGACCCACTCCTGGTGGCGCGGGGATTTGTCGAGGATGGATTTTGCCCAGTCCTGCGCAGAGATGGGGGCGGTTATTGCGAGGACGGCGCAGAGGAGCAGGATTGTGGAGGCGAAGCGGGGAAGCGAGCTTTTCATGGCGGAAGGATAGCAGAAGAGCAGGGAGCATGGGAGCAAAGAAACGAGAGAGCAGGGCGGCCTGGAAAACGCGAGACTACGCTTCATTTTTTCCAGAACGGGGAGGGGCCGACCCATTGCATGTCATAGCGGTTCATGAAGTCTCGCGTGGGTGCGAGTTCGGGATGAGCCACGGCGTCGTTGAAATACTGCTCCATTTTATCGGCGGGTGTGAAGGCGATCATCATGTGGGCGGGTGAGCCGGTTGCTGAGAAGGTGTGGGGAATACGGCGCGGGGCGAGGATCGACTCGCCGCGGCCGAGTTGCAGGCGCTGATCGCCGACCTGAAATCGCACTTCACCTTCCATCACGTAGAACCATTCTTCCTGCGCATAGTGGAGATGCAAGGCCGGACCCGTGTCAGGCTGGAGATTGCTGTGCTCGATGACGAGAAGGTTGCCACCGGTGTCGGATGGGACAACTTTGAAGGCGAGCGAACTGAAGCCGAGGGAGTGGAGATGGCCCGTGCGGTCTTGACCGGCGGGAACGGGGTTGAGAGTCGGGGCGGGCGGTGTTTGGGGTGAGCTTTGTGCGAGGACATTTTGGAAAGCGGCGGCGGGGATGACCGAAGCGGCTGATTTGAGGAAGGTGCGGCGGTGAATGCGCATGGACAGATGATATTGCGGTAGCGGAAAGGCTGCCAGGAAAAAAATGACTGCTATAATTGCGCAAAGTTTTGCACTCCCCTTTCTCCGCCATGGCACCCATACGATTTGGTGAATTTGAGCTCAACGAGCAGACGTTTGAGCTGCGCAAGAACGGCGTGCTGACTCGGATTCAGCAGCAGCCGGCGCGCGTGCTTGCGTTTCTCCTCAATCATCGCGGAACGCTGGTGACGCGCGAGCAAATCCGGCTGGCGATATGGGGCGAGGACACTTTTGTCGACTTCGAGCAGGGGCTGAACTTCTGCATCCGGCAGATCCGACTGGCCCTTAACGATCAAGCTGAGAAGCCAAATTTTGTTGAGACACTGCCGCGGCTGGGGTACCGCTTCGCCGGAAAGATAGAAATGAGCGGGGACAGCCAGGCTGCGGCGGTCGCTCCGGAAGAGAAAAGACTGCGAATCGCGGTGGTTCCCGTGGAGGAGCTTTCGGGAAAGGAAGGCGACTATTTTGCCGCCGGATTGACGGAAGATATGGTCTCCGCACTCTCGCGCATCGATCCGGCTAGGCTGCGGGTGACTTCGGTTCCAAGGCTTGAGAGCGGCGAGGGGATGGCGGCGCATCTCGATCGGCTGCAGAGGGAATTGAACCTGGATTACCTGCTGCGCGGTTCGGTGAGGCGTTCGGGGGATACGCTCCGCATCAGCGCGCAGTTGCACGATCTGCGCGACCGAAGCGTGCTTTGGTCAAAGACCTACGATCGCAAGGCGAGCGACCTGCTGGCGGTGCAGGAAGAGGTGACACAGCACGTGAGCGAGAGCCTGGCGGTGGAACTTTTTCCAAGCGCGACGGTGGGCACGCGCAGGTATTCAAAGTCATCGGCGGCCTATGACGCTTATCTGAAAGGGCGCTTTTTCTGGCACAAGATGACGACGGAAGCGATCGGGCTAAGCATGGCGTACTTCAATGAGGCGCTGTCAATTGACGCCGGGTTTGCACCCGCGTACGCGGGCCTTGCGGACTGTTACGCGCAGATGGGATCCTCGCGCGTGGGAACGATGAAACCTCTTGAGGCCGTCGCAGAATCGCGTAAACATCTGCAAAGGGCGTTGGATCTGGATGAAACACTGGCCGAGGCGCATTGCACGCTGGGCCTCATCAAGAGCTGGTACGACTGGGACTGGGACGGCGCGGGTGACGAGTTCCAGGCGGCGCTGGCGCTCGATCCAAGCCAGATAACGGCGCTTATTTGGCAGTCGCTTATCCTATCAGTGAACGGGCGGCATCAGGAGTCACTCGCGTCGATGCAACGCGCGCGAGAACTCGAGCCACTCTCGCCCACCGTCAATCTTTATCTTGGATTGGCCTATGTGCACGGCGGTCAATTCGACCTCGGCATCCGGCGAATTAGAGAGAGCATTGAGCTCGATTCGGGCTACTATCGGTCTCACATGTTTCTTGGCAGATCATTGACCTCGATTAACCAGCATGACGAAGCGATTGTCGCGCTGCAACGGGCGCTGGCTCTTCGGCCGGACAGCTTTGAGTCGACCGCATTTCTGGGAATGGCGCTGGCAGGCAAGGGCGACCGGAAAAGCGCCCTTGCCATGGTGAAAAAAACTCAGGTACTGGGCGAGAAATGTGAACCGGCGATCGTCCTCGCGTGCCTTTATGCGCGTCTTGGCATGCCGAACGAAATGTTCGAGTGGCTCGAGCGGGCCGTGGCGGTCAAGTCGACTCCGATCTATATCCCACTGATCAGCGTGGAGTTCCGTCCTTACGAAACCGACACCCGGTATCACCGATTTCTGGCATCCATCGGATTGTTGCATCGCGCGCGATATTAGCTTGTCGGTGCGATGTTCTGGTTGAAGCAGAAGAAGTTGCTGGGATCGTACTTTTTCTTGAGGGCGGCGAGTCGAGCATAGTTTGCGCCGTACGAAGCTTTGACCGCTGATGGCCCTTCGTCTCCCAAATAATTCACATAGGCATCCGAGGCTCCGAAGGCGTTCAGGGCTGAAGCAAAGCCCTGCGCCCAGGTGATGCACTTCTCGGCCATGGACGGGTCGGTCCACCCAGGCATGATGTTGATGCTGTAATGCACGCGCCTTAGGCCGAAGGCGGTTTGCTCGACGGGCACGCGGCTGGCGGCGCCGTGCATGTGCTCAAGGACGACTTGAGTCTGCTCGGTGGGCATCTGCTCAGTGTGATCGAGGATGACGCGGAGGGCATCGTCGGTGAGCTCCTGAAGGAAGGGGCATTTGAAGTAGTAGTGCGCGCCCGCGGGAGCAGTGAAATCAAGCATGGTTTGAAGCTCGGTGTATTTTTTTTCGTCGATCATGTCGGCGGCGGGTGGCGCGGCGAGATAGAACTGCTTACACGCTGCGGCGCGGTCGGGGTTGGATCCACTGTGACAGAGGGCTATCGCCGCCATGGGATGACCGTGGCCGGTGAGCAGTGCGGCATAGGCGGTGAGCTCATCGGGCGCGTTGGCGGTGAGATCTCGATATTGGCGCAACAGGTCGAAGGCGGTTGGGCGCGGATACAAGACGATGCCGCCATGGATGGTGGCGAGCTCGTGCAGGCGAAATTCGAGCGCGGTGACGATTCCAAAGTTTCCACCGCCGCCGCGAATGGCCCAGAAGAGATCTTCATTTTGCGTTGCGCTGACGGACAGGTGTTTGCCATCGGCGTTCACCAGGTCGGCGGAGACGACGTTGTCGCAACTGAGGCCGTGCTTGCCCATGAGCCAGCCGATGCCGCCGCCAAGCGTTAGGCCGCAGACGCCGGTGGAGGAGATGACGCCGCCGGTGGTAGCAAGCCCAAATTTCTCACCTTCACGATCGAATTCTCCCCAGGTGGCGCCCCCCTGAGCCAGCGCCGTCTGCCGGCCCGGGCTGACCTGGACCTCGCGCATGAGGGAGAGGTCGATCATAATGGCGCCGTCGGCGACGGATTTTCCGGCCACGCTATGGCCGCCGCCACGCACCGAAGCGGCGAGGCCGTGCTCGCGAGCGAACCGAACGGCTTGAATAACGTCGGCGATGCCGGTTGAGCGCACGATGACGGAGGGCTTGCGGTCAATCATGCCGTTCCAGACCTTGCGCGCAGTGGCGTAGTCCGGATCGTCGGGGGTGAGGACGGGGCTGTTGAGGACTCGGCGCAGCCCGGCAAGTTGATCCGTTGGGAGGGCTTCTGTCTGCTCTTTCATGTTGGAGAGATTACCAAATTGCGGGGTAAACCGAGATGAGTTTTGGATGAGTTGGATGAGCCGCCGAACTCAGACGCAACTCATCTCCGGCTCATTGAGTACGGAGCGAGGGTAGGGCAGACTCGTTCTTGTCGGCGGCCAATCAAGGCAGCCAGTCGGAAAAGGAGATTGAAATGAAACTCACCAAGAAGGTTGTTGTCGCAACGATGTTCGCCTTGACGATGTTCGTCCCTTCGTTTCAACGCATGGCGAAGGCCGATCCTACGACCACCGTTGTCACCCTGACAACGAATGCAATCAACATTTTTCTAATGATTGATGGCACGGAGGATGGTTCCAAACCTCGGCTGCCGCCACCACCACCACCTCCCCCGAAGAAGTAGCGGGCTCATTGATGCGATGGGCCCGAAAGAAAGCCTCTTGTTGCTGAAGTCCTCAACTTTAACCGCTCGACAACCGGCGCGTTCCGCGCCCATCCCCAAGGAGGGACTCCGATGAAAAAGACAATGACACTTGCGCTAGCTGCTTCAATCTTCGCCCTCGTGCTGTCAGCATTTCCCGATCACGCCGCAGCCAGCACAACCGCGGCCGCTCCGCCTCCGGACAGTCAATGGCGGTCGAGCGGTGATAAGCCGGTCAAATACGTGACGGTAGAACTGGCTGCCGAGATTCTGGCGACGCTGGTGGCGTAGCAGCAGGAATCGCTCGTGCCTCGATGCAGGCTTTCAATGCCGCCGCACCTGCAACTCTTCAACGTTTCAACAACCGGCGCCGATTGCGGTGCGGAATGAGAAAAAAGGAGAACTTCCGTGAAGAAGAAAATGACGCTCGCCCTCGCAGCTTCGATCCTGACCCTCACGCTGTCAGCATTTCCCCATCACGCCGCAGCCAGCACAACTGCGGCCACGCCGCCTCCTCCGTCGCCAGCCGTCTGCAAGGGGACGCATATCCCTAAAGTCGTGATCGAACTCGTGGTCCCCGTACTGGTGGAACTCGCGTTTTAGGAGCGTGCCGCTTTCCCCGATGCATGCAAACTCGAGGGACGGCTTTACTGCTGGCCACGAATATCAACCTTCTCTTGAAAGGAGAACCATTTCCATGCGCAAGATCCTGCTCGCGACTTTCCTTCTGCTCACTCCGTGCCTTGGCTTCGGAGCCGTCATCCCGATTCTCACTGTGAACAGCGCGGCAATCAACTACGGGGCGAATCAAGTAACTTTCACCGGCTCAGGTTTCGAACCTCTGAAGAAGGCCCCGACGGTGCTGTTGAACGGCGGTCCGCTGACGATCGACTCGTTCACCAACACGCAGATCGTCGCAACCTTGCCGGCGAACACAACGGCGGGAACTTATGTGGTGATCGTTGCGAACAGCATTGGCGAATTCAATGAGGTTGATTTGACCTATGGCGCGGCTGGACCGCAGGGGCCGATGGGGCCTCCGGGGCCATTAGGCGCGACCGGGGCACAGGGGCCCGAAGGAATTATGGGCAACCCGGGGCCGCAAGGACCTGCGGGTCCAACGGGACCGGCGGGAGCGTCTGGAGGCGTGCCTTCTTACGCCGCGTTTTATGAGTTCCTTCAGCCCGCTCTCACCGACGTTCCAACTGTCGTTAGTGAGGTCACCTTGCTTAAGCCGGGGACTTACATCGTTGGGGGATCGCAGCTGATCCAGGACTACAACGTCAATGAGCCCGCAGGACTTGCAATCTGCACTTTTTCAACTACTCCAACGTTGACTGAGCAAGGGTACGCGGGGGCCAGTCTCCCGGGTGCATTCAGTTCCATTCCTGCAGGAGGAGTGGACACCCTTCCGCTCAACGGGTTCTACACCGTTCAGACAGCCCCGACGACGCTCTACGTCCTGTGTAGTTCGGTGGACGTTTCATCGAATCCGCCTGAGCTTCAGGGTGTGGGAGGGACGCTGACTGCCATCCAGGTGCAATAAGGTGCAAAGCCAGCCATCGCACTTAAGCTGCAGCGGGAACGCGAAGACCGCTCGGTCGTCGCCCCTCTTCACTGCATAACTCGATTCAACAACGGACTCAGCAATGCGAGGAGCCCGACAGGAAACCTCTGCCGCTGAAGTCCTCAACCTTAACCGCTCCACCAACCGGCGCATTTCGCGCTCATCCCAAAGGAGGGACAACAATGAAAAGCAAATGGATGCTCACCCTTGCAACATCGATCATTGGGCTCGCATTCGCCTGCGCTCCCAGCGCTCAGGCGGCCTGCGGAGGTGTCACGCTGTCGCAGGCACATCCCAGCAGCTTTCAGCTCCGATCCGGGTCTGCACGCGTGGTGCTGGCGTCGATGGGCGACCAGGACGGCGACGCCTACCCCGGCGGTGCCTCGATCGTCGGCATGTGGCACGTGACGTTCACATCCCACGGTTCGGGCAGCGACTTGCCCGACGGCACGCCGGTGGATAACGCCCTCGTTGTCTGGCATGGCGACAACACCGAGATCATGAATTCCTACAGGCCCCCGCAGGATGGGGATTTTTGCATGGGCGTTTGGGAACGGACGGGGAGATACACGTACAAGCTGAATCACTTTGCATGGTTCAGCAACGCGTATGATCCGACAAACCCGCTGAGCTGGAGCGAGATCGGGCCTGCGCAGGGTCCGACTCAGTTCGTCGAGGAGATCAGGCTTAGCCCGGATGGCAACCATTACTCGGGCACGTTTACGCTGGATGCATACGATACGTCGGGCAATCCCGGAGTCCACATCTTGGGTGTGCTCAGCGGCACCCGCATCACCATGGACACGACGGTGCCTGGTCTGCTCTAGGAAAGCGGCCGGTCATAGAGTTTCATTTTTGGCAAGGCGGTGGATTGGAGATCCGCCGCCTTTTTCTTTTTTGGGAGCGAGTCGGGTGGCTGACTAGTTTGCCACGGAGAGGATGCGAGCGACGAGGTCGTAGTCGTGGGACTCGGTGATCTGGGCGCGGTAGAAGCGGCCGGGTTCGAGATCTTCAATTGGGCCAAAGTCGTTGATGAAGACCTTGCCGTCGATTTCGGGAGCATGAAATTCTGTGCGGCCTTCCCAGAGGAGAGGCGTTTCGGCGCTGGGGCCTTCGGCAAGGACCGTGAGCTCGCGGCCGATCCAGTTTTTCTTGGCACGGCGCGAGATGGCTTGCTGTAACTTCATCAGGCGGCGGCGGCGCGACTCGATGGTGCGATGAGGGATCTGCGCGTCGAGCGCGTATGCAGCCGAGCCTTCTTCATGCGAATAGTTGAAGACGCCGAGCCAGTCAAATTTTGCCTCGCCAATGAACTCCTCCAAAACTTCAAAGTCCGAGGAGGACTCGCCAGGAAACCCAACAATGAAGCTGGTGCGGAGGGCGATGCCAGGGACGGCGGCGCGGACCTTGGAGAGCGTTTTGAGGAAGATGTCGGCGGAGGCACCGCGCTTCATGCGCTTCAACACGTCGGGCGAAGCGTGCTGGAGGGGCAGGTCGAGATATTTGCAGATGTTGTCGTGTCGCGCGATGGTTTCGAGCAGTTTGCCGGTGATGCGATTGGGATAGGCGTAGAGAAAGCGGAGCCACTTGAGGTCCGGGATGCGGGCAAGCGTGTCGAGGAGGGTTGCGAGGCCGTCCTTGAGACCGAGGTCTTCGCCGTAACAGGTAGTGTCCTGGCCGATAAGGGTGATTTCGCGAGTGCCGCTGGCGACGAGATGTTCGGCCTCGGCGACGACGGATTCAAAGCGGCGGGAACGGAACTTGCCGCGGAGGTTGGGAATGACGCAGAAGGTGCATGGGTGGTCGCAGCCCTCGGCGATTTTGATGTAGGCTGAGGCGCGCGGCGTGGAGAGCAACCGCGGGGTGGTTTCGTCGTAGAGGTAGGTGGGCAGAGTGGACGAAGCGCCGGCCCATGCGTCACGAAGGAAGCGGCCGGAGCGCTCGCGGGCGTCGCCTTCTTTGCGTGAGGCGGGCCGAGATCCCCCAGGGGCTAAAGCCCCGTTTCTTCTCGCGGCGTTTTCGGCACGAGTAAACTCGTGCCCTGACACTTCGTGCGTTCGGTCAGCTGAAGGACTCGCGCTTTTCTGTTTATGGGTGCCTGACTGCGACTCTTTGCCTGATCGGATTCCTGCATGGGCGCTCGTGAGGATGGTGAAGGGTGAGAGTGGGGTTGGTTTGTTCCCCGGTCCCCAAGTGGGAGGGACCGGGGGCACCCCGGGTTGGAGGCCCGCGGCTTCCAGGATTGACTCCAGCTCGCCGGTGCCGACGACGGCGTCGACTTCAGGAATATTTTTCTGGATTTCGTCGCGATAGCGCTCGACGAGGCAGCCGGCAACGATGAGTTTTTGTGCTCGGCCACTGGTTTTGTGGCGAGCCATCTCAAGGATTGTCGAAACCGATTCCTGCTTAGCCGTGTCAATAAAAGAACAAGTGTTGACGACGAGGATATCGGCGTCTTCGGGGCGCGCGGTGAGGCGAGCGCCGGCGCGGTCGAGGAGGCCCATCATAACCTCGGAATCGACGAGGTTTTTGGGGCAGCCGAGGGAGACGAAGCCGACCGTGGGCCTCTGGGGAGCGGTCTTTGCTTCCTGGTGTTGGACGGTGGGGGAAGATTTTTCCTGCGTTTTGTTCACTACTTATCATTGTACCGGGAGGAAGATTTGAATGAACCGAGACGACGAGAACACGATGATTGCGCGGCACTGGCGCGGATGGACAAGGGCTGAAGATGCCGACAGTTACGAGGACTTCCTAAACAAAAAGATTCTTCCGGAATTGCGGACAATCGAAGGCTATCGCGGCGGTTATGTGCTTCGCAGGGAAGGAGCCGACGAAACGGAATTCGTCGTGATCAACTTCTTTGATTCGCTCGATGCAGTTAGACGTTTCGCAGGCCCTAACTACACGGTCGCAGTCTTCGAGCCGGAAGCAAGGCGCCTCCTGAGCCGGGTTGAGGATTTCGCAATGCACTATTCAGTGCGAGCTTGCACGCTTTGAGCCGACGGGAGACTCAGCTGTCTTTGCGGTAGAGGAGGTCGCGCATGGCGCGGCGACGGGCGGCGTTGACTTCCAGCGCGGCGCGGCGCTCGACGTAGTCGGTAGAGGGGCGGGGTTCGGCGTCGGCGGATTCCTCGGGCTCGCTGCAGGAGGGGCAGCGATTGGCGAAACCGGGCTTGCCGGGGCGGAGCTCGAACTCCTCGTGACAGACCACGCAGGTTTTGATCGGGAAGGGCATGCGGGAATATGGTAGCGAATCTTGCTGTGGAAATAAAGAAGGCGGCGGAGTTAGCGGGGTTAGCGGGGCCAGCAAGTCAGCGAGTCAGCCGGTGTGTTCCTGGAGGGGCAATTAATATGCACGAGCCTCTTCGCAGCCGCTAGTTGGCGAGGACGGCGCGGTAGCGGACTTTGCCCTTTTTGACTTTATCGATGGCTTCGTTGGCCTTTTCCATGGGAAAACGCTCCGTGGTGGCTTTGACGCCGTGACGGGCGGCGACGTCGAGCATTTCTCGGAGGCTGAACGGGCTGCCGATAGGGCTGCCGCCGATTGTGCGCATTCCCGAGACGAGTGGGAAGGTGTGAACAGAGATGGGAGATGGAGGAACGCCGACGAACCAGAGGGATCCATTGGGGCGCAGGGCCTGGAGGTAGGAGCTCCAATCCTGGTCGGCGTTGACGGTGCTGAGGATGAAGTCGAGAGAGCCGGCCACTTCCTTCATGGATTTGGATTCGCGGCTGTGGACGAAATGATGCGCGCCGAGTGCGCGGGCTTCCTCCTCTTTAGCGAGTGTGGTGGAAAAGGCTGTTACGTGCGCGCCGAAGACGCGGGCGAACTGGATGGCAAGGTGGCCGAGTCCGCCGATGCCGACGACACCGACGCGGGTGGAGGGGTTTACGCCGAAGACGCGCATGGGATTGTAGACCGTGATGCCGCCGCCGAGCAGAGGCGCGGTCTGTTCGCTGGCCAGAGCGTCGGGGATGGGAACGACAAAGCGGGCGTTAGCGCGAATGCGGTCAGCGTAGCCGCCGTGGCGATGAACACAGGTACCTTCAGAGGCGGCACAGAGATTTTCCTGGCCGCGCATGCACCACTCGCATTGGCCGCAGGAGTTGGACTGCCAGCCGAGGCCGACGCGCTGGTCGACTTCGAGCGTGCGGACCTCGCTGCCGACAGCAGCGACGGTTCCGATAATTTCGTGACCGGGGATGAAAGGATACTGGCTGATGCCCCAGTCATTGGCGATGAGGTGAAGATCGCTGTGGCAGACGCCGCAGTGGGTGATGGCGATTTCGACCTCGTACGCGCCGAGCTTGCCTGGATCATAGCGCAGAGGAAGCAGCTCTGACCCCGCCGCATGAGCCGCAAGTCCTTGTATTTGAGCCATAATTATCCCCGAAGCCTCATGTAAATTCGCAGTTTGCCAGCTCAATCCCCAAAAGCGCCGGCGGAAGATAGGTCAATCGATATCGAGTTAAGGCTAGTTTAAACCGCCGGGCTCGATGTTGAGATTCAAAATCCAAAAGCCGGTGAGGACGCCTCCGGCTGGGGCTTCGCCGACGAGTTCGGCGGATTCGCCGTTCAGTCCGGCATCCTGAGCGTTGCGGAGGGGTTCAAGAGCATTGGCGACGGATAGAGGGAGGCTGGTGAAGGTTTGACCGTGGATCTCGGCCTGGGTTTCTGGTGCGAGAAGGCTTACATAGATGTGGTCGGCAGCGTGCTGATCGCGCGCCTCGGCGAGGACGGTGGAGAGACTGGGAGTGGAAGAGGAAAGACGAGGCTGAAGCAAAGTGCGATCGAGGGTGGCCGCGTCAGAAACGAGCAGGCGGAGATTGCCTGAAGCCAAGCGGGCGGGCAGCTTAAATGCGATGCGAACGTTGCGCTCCGGCTGATGCGAAGGGCGAAGAGAGGCTTCGACAGTGATGGTGTCGCCGGCGTGAGCGATGTCAGTGGAAGCGACGCGAGCCTGGTCGAGCGCGACGTCGACCGGGCGGGGAATGGCCTGGACGTGGATATCGATGGAGCGAACGACGCCCTGGCGCGCGCCATTTGAATAGAGACGAGTGAATTGGCCGCCGGCAAGAAGAGCGGCCGCCATCGACGCGGGGGTTGGCTGGCCGGACGGGGCCCAGAGATCGAGCGGGACCGATGGGAATTCGGAGATATCGATGTTGCCGGTTACGTGGTAGCTGAGCGCTTCGGAACTCTGGTTGGATTCAATGAGCGCTTCGTAGAGAACCACTTGAACGGCAGTCGGAGTGAGTGAAGGCAGGTCGAGGATATCGACGTTAACTTTGCGCGGGCCTTCAGGCGAATCGATGGCGACGTGGACGGGAATCATGTGGGCCTGCGCACCGAGAATGCCGCGAATCGCCGACGCTCGATCCTGCGTGAACGCGCCGATGGTGACGCCTGTGTTGATGATCTTGAAAGAATTCAGTGGCGAGGCGAGTGTGGCCACGACATCGGCAGTAGTCATGGGGAGCGAGACCGGTCCCGCGCCGAGAACGGGATGACCGCAGGCGAGGAGTTGTTTGGGATCAACCCATGTGACGGTGCAGGTGGCGGAGACCTCGAGATCGCCGCGGATGAGCTGCATGCTGACCGCGGAGCCGGGCACGAGCGTGGGATGTGAGGAGAGTTCGGAGCCGGGACTGGAGGAAGAGGAAGGCGACGTTGCAGGAACGGGGGACATTCCTGCTTGTGAGCCGCCTGCGGCAACGGGTTCGAGCGAGGTTCCGGCGGTTTGCTGCTGCCAGAAGCGAATGGCATCAGGAAGGAATCCGCTCATGACGAGCGGAGTATCCAAGGGTTTAAAACTCATGTCGGTGGGGGCGAGGGGGTTGCGATTTTCGGCAAGGTTGCTCGGAACAAGGGATGAATTCGGATCGGGAGGGGTGGTTTGGGCGTCGATTTGCGTGTCGGGGATTGCGAGATCGTGTACTGGAATGTCGCGGACTTCGAGCATTTGCTCGATGGGGGTGATGCCGGCGATGGGTTCCTTTGTGAATTGACCGATGCGGTAAGAAAGCGAGCCGGCCAACTTGCCGTCGATGTAGACGGGGCTGCCGCTCATGCCTTCAACGACACCGGTGTACTCGGGTTTGTCACCGTGAAGCCGAGCGAGGATGAGGTCCTGTCCGGGGCCGCGGACGCCGCGCAGGATGCCGAGAATTTCGACCTGCATGGGTTCAGGCGCGGAGCCTTGAAAGACGGTCCAGGCTGTTCCGGTCAACCCGGGGCGAATCTGGCTGAGGGGAAAAAAGCCGGGATTGGATGGGGGACCGCCGGCCGATTGCGATGAGCCGGATGAAGACGTTGCGGGGGCCTGTGGCGGTCGCGCCAGCAACACAGCGGGCGAAGTTGCGGCCAGCGCCATGGCGGCGAGGAGGGCGAAGGCGGGGAAGGCGTTGGTTCCCTTCGGACGAGTTTCCACGTCTATTAGAGTACGGCAAAAGGGCCGGGACCAATGGAACAAGGGAACAAGGAACGAATAAGCGAGTCGGCGAGTCAGCCCGAAGGCGAGCGAGCGCCATATCAAGGCAGCGTTCAAGATCGCGTATGCTGGGGAACACAAGAGGTTGAGATGATGAAGGCACATTCGAAGGCAGGAAAGATTGGCGGAGTTTCGTTGGTCATTCTTTTTCTGGTTCTGTCCGCGATGGCTGTGCAGGGAAATGCGCAATACCAGAGCCAGCCACCCGCACAGCAGCCGGTGGCTCAGCAGCCAGACCAGCAAGCGCCGGAGGCGGGAGGCCCGAGTGGCGACAACGGCCCGATCGCTCTGCCCAAGAAACCGGACAATTCAGACAACACGCCGCCGCCGGCGCCGGCACGGCCAGAGTTCAAGAACCCCGAAAATACGCCCAACATGAGCCTGCGCGTAGAGGTTCCTGAGGTCACGGTGGATGTGGGAGTGCTTCTAGAAAAGACGCACCAGTTCGTGCCCGGTCTGAAGCCCTCAAACTTTCGCGTTTATGAAGATGGGATAGAGCAGAAAGTCGAGGGATTCAAGCGTACGGAGGCGCCGATTACGGTACTGATCCTGATGGAGTACGCGGCCCGCGGCTATTTCTTCAGAGTGGATGCATTAAATTCGGCTGTGGCATTTACCGAGCAACTTCGGCCGCAAGACTACGTGGCCATGATGACCTTCGACCTGAATTCGCACATTGTGAGTGATTTTACGCAGGATAAAAAACAGATTATGGAAGGCATTAACCAGCTTGCGCAAGGAGTGTATATGCCGGCGGCGTTCCAGGAGACGGACATCTTCGATGCGCTGAACGAGGGGCTGGACCGGTTGTCGCGCGTTGAAGGCCAGAAGTACATTCTGCTGGTTGCCTCCGGCATCGATACGATGTCAAAACTGGACCTGGACCAGATTTTGAAGCGGGTGAAGGCGGCCCACGACACCACGATTTTTACGGTTTCGACAGGGGGATTCATCGAGACGATGCGCGGGGAGAGCATCACCTATCTGCAGGCGGAGAACCAGATGAGAACCTTTTCCCAGTTGACGGGCGGCATGCATTTTGAGCCGCGCTTTGTGGGTGAATTGCCCGACGACATGAGGGACATCAACCAGAATATCCGGGCCAAATACGAGCTGGTGTACCACCCGACAAATGCGAAACAGGACGGAAGCTGGCGCAAGATTCGCGTGGAGCTGGTGGACGATGAAGGCCAGCCGCTGCGCATGCAGGATGAGAAGAAGAAGCCGCTGAAGTACGACGTGATTGCGAGGGACGGCTACCGCGCGAAACAGGAAGTGGAGTAAGGCAGGGAACAGAGAGCAGAGAATAGAGAACAGAGAATAGAGAACAGAGAATAGAGAACAGAGAATAGAGAACAGAGAATAGAGAACAGAGAACAGGATCGGGGAACAGTAGGGGGCGGCCGCCTGGTTGCGGCCAGGAACTGCAATCTTTTTTCATTGTGGGACGAAGACGGGGGCACTGTGACTCCGGTCACCCAGCCGCAATGCTACCAACCCATAAGATGAGCAGCGTGAGGCCCGCAGCAAGCGCAGCCGCAAATGAATTGCGGACGCGCAGGATGCGGACCGCGCAAATTCTTGACCCTGGAGACTGGAATGGGATTGGTTCCTATTATGTGGGCTATTTGGGGAGTGTCCTTTGTTTTTATGGCCGGTGTAACGATCTTTGCGGCGAGAGTGGGACGGAATGAAGGCGCGCAGATTTATCTGGCCGACTCGTCAAGCCGAGTGAAGTCCGATCAGGATGCCATTCTGGCTCGGGTGAAAAGGATTCGTCCCGTGAAGATGACTGCACTGGGCATCGTGGCAGTGATGACGGTGATCGTTGTGGGGTACTACCTCTTCGATATCTTTCATCAGTTCTGAAGGCAGAGAGCCGATTCGCTGTGGGTAGACCCGAGCGCGAGAATCTGCGCGCGCCTTTGCGTTCGCAATGGCGGGGCATGCGAGGCCGAAGAGGCCCCGCAACGCCCAGGAGACTGCGCCAGCTTTACCAGACCTAATCGATAAGGTGAAGCTGGAGCAGAATATCGCGGACGTAATATGCAAGGACGACTGCAGTCATGCCGACGACGAGCCAGCGGGCGATACGCACCATCGGCTCGACCCTGGCTACTTTGGAAGCGATGACGGCCTGCTCCGCCTGCTCATGAGAAAAGGAGTCGTCGAGGAAGATCTGGTCCTCTTCATTCTTGGTCAGGCTGGAGCGATAGATATACAGAGCAGCCATGAATACAACGAATGCTGACCAGACGGTCCACATCACCGGAACAAACATACCCCACCTCCGAACGAATTCCGGTCCCAGAAACTGCGGGGTCGTAGGGAATTGCGGTCTCGCGGCCAGAGGGGCCCTTACGGTTGATCATCATAGCTCCAATTGGGTGAAAAAGGGAACTTTTGCTTGAGCCCGTCGAAATGAAAGGCCGCATCTGGGTGGAGGATTCACTTGCGTCCATGCGGACGGGGGTGCATCTAATGGTATGTGTACCCAAGGTGGGGCTTGTGCAAGGTTTCGCCGGAAGGTACAGTACATAGAGCGAATGCTCTAAGTTACCGAGGGAGAGTTTATGGCCACGACAGCAGTAGCACCAGCCGAGGAAACCGTTAAGAAAGCGCCACTTATGTTGACGCCACAAGCGATTGCCAAGGTGCGCGAGATTATGGCGACCCAGGACCCGCTGCCGGCCGGGCTGCGCATTGGCGTAGTGGGCGGCGGCTGTTCGGGATTCCAGTACTCGATGGCATTCGAGAACCAGGGCGGGATGATGGATAAAGTCTTCAGTTTCGAAGACTTAAAGGTGTTTGTTGACGCCACCTCGCTCATGTATCTGAATGGCTGCACCGTGGACTACGTTGAGACGCTGGAGGCGGCAGGATTCAAGTTTGATAACCCTCAGGTAAAGTCGACCTGCGGATGCGGATCGTCGTTCCAGGCGTAAGAGAGACAGGGAGCAAGGGACCGAGTTAACAAGGGACCAAGAAGACGAAGGCTCGCCGGAAACGGCGGGCCTTTGCTGTTTATGGGTGGCAATGGGAGCTACTGCGGGGTGGTGTCAGGGGGCATCGTCGGGGTAGTGGGATTGGGGCTGCTAGTGGGCGGGCCGAAACTTGGGGTCCCCGCAGGGGTGGTGGTATTGCTGGCGGGCTGGCCGGTGAGACCTGTGTTGCCGCCGCCGATGGTCTGCATGTCGGAGAGCGGGTCGTAGGTGAACTCCCACTCGTTGTAGTGATTCTTCTTCTTGTAAACCAGAATGGACTGCTTGGAGCTGGCGGGCTCAAAGCCGATGATGCCGGCGCCGCCGAAGGTTGGTGCGCCGGAGCCCGAGGTAGGAGTGGTTGATCCTGCCCCGCCGGTGGAAGCGCCGCCCCCGGTTCCTACGCCGCTTGTGGGGTTTCCAGAATTGTCGGACGGGTTGCCGGTGCTGGACGCTCCAGTCGAGGAAGTTGGATCGCTGCTGGTGTCAGTTGGGTTCAGGCTGAAGCCGCTTCCGCCTCCAGAGACGCCGCTGCCACCAGTGCCTCCGGTGCCGCCGCTGGGGCCGATGCCAGCGAGCGTGGAGGCATTGCCGGCCAGTGGCTGGCCGAAAAAGCCCATGGCAGTCGGAGTTTTGTTCTGGCCGAAAGCGATGGGCTTCCAGTCCGCCTGGCCGGTCATGGGATCGATGTATTTCCTGCGCAGGAAGTGGATGTCGTTGGTATTGAGAAGGGCTTCAACGTTGGGCGGATAGGCATGGAATTTGCGGTAGTAGAGCTGGATGGCTCGGCGGTATTGCATGCCGCGATGAAACGTTTCGAGGTCGCGATCGCGCTGAATGGAGCGGGCCACCTTGGGCGCGGCGACAGCCAGCGAGATGACGAGGAGCGCAACGAGGAAAATGGCAATGAGCATGACATAGCCCTGCTCGGACGCGGGAACGGGTTTCAGAGAGGGAAGTGAGACGTTCGCTGCGTTCTGTGATACCCACCCTTTACGCGATCTTTCTTCGAAAGTCCGCGTAAAGGATGGGGCAACCAGCTCGGGAGGTAAATAGCGGCGAATTGGAGAAGCAGAAACCATGGGTAGATTCAGAGTACTGAAATATCCATTGTCATTGCGTCGAAATACCGATCGTTTGCGTGTTGTTGTAGGCCAGGTCGGTGATTTCAACATTGAGTGGGCGAATGACGCCGATCTTGTAGCGATGATCGACGATGTCGCCGGTTCTGGCCATGAAGATGTCATCCCCATGCATGAAGAAGGCCTTGAGCTCCTTGTGTTCGTCCTGAGAGTAGCCGAAGTAGCGGAGATCGATGGATGGAGGCTTAGCCGGCGGTGGCGGAAGATTCTGCGCGGCCGCAGGACCGTTGGGGCGAACCGGCGCGATGGGTTTGGGAATGGAGATGGGGACAGACTCGGCGGAGAATACGTTTCGGCCCGAGCCGGAGTATTCAACATCTTCGCTCTGGGCCAGCTTATCGAGATGCAGCGAGGGATCGATGCCGGCATTCGAGAGGCGCTGAGCTTCGTTGCCCCCTGCCGGCGATGTGCCGGACGTTGCACCGGACGGGCCGCCAGAGGGGGCGGGCGGGTTTTGGAGCGTGGGCGCGGCCGGCGCCGGACCGGAGTCGGCCACCGAAGGGGATCCAAAGAACATGTGGAAGACCCAGACGCCGCAAATCAGCAGGACAACTCCAAGGACGCCGGCCAGAATGACCTGGCGCTTGTTTTCGGTTCCGAGCGCGAGAGCCATGGTTATTCGCCCTCCTTGCCCGGGAGGGACGCGGACGGAGATTCGCCGCCGTCGGATGGAGCCATGGGCAGACCGCTTGCTTCAGCGTCGGCGGGACGCAGCCAGGTGGAGACGCGAAGACGAAGATTGACCAGGCCGCCTTGCTGGCCGGTGAGCGACATGCCGCGAATGATGAAGAAGATGCGATCGCGCTCCAGGGCATTAATGAAACGCATGATGGAGGGATAGTCGCCACTGATGCCCGCGTCCATGGAGATTTCAGTCAGTTCAGCGCCGGGTTTCTCCTGCGCGTACTGCACGCGCGAAAGGCGGACGCCTGATGTGACCGCCAATTGACCGAGACGGCTGGAGATAACGGAGTAATCGGAGGGGATGCGCTTCTTGTAGAAGGCGTCGATCTGTTCGCGGGTTTTCTGGACGCGCTGGTCGAGGCCGTGGAGAGGAGCGGTCTGGACTTCGAGAACCTTCAATTGAGTCTGCTTGCCGGCGAGGACTTCGCTGGAGCGGCTGTTCATCGCGACCCAATCGAATCCGAGTCGAACGGCAAGGAAGACGGCGAGGACCAGCAGAATCGCGAAGCCCGCGATGTGCCAGGTAAGCGGAGACGCCAACCGCTCACGGAGAGTTGAGGAGGGTCCGTTGGCGCTCATTGCGGGCCTCCGTGCGCGGGCCCTGTATATGGTTTGCGGCCGCCGCTTTGCGGAACCGAGGGGCCGTGCCGCAGATGTTTGGGATTGGGGTAGCCAAGGGGGATGGACGAATCGGCATGGTGCACCGATCTAGCGGCGATTCGCTCGGCGTTGGCTCGCTCTTCGAGCAGGGTGGGCGGATTGTATTCAGCGAGGAGATCGAAGTCGAAGCGGTTGGAGATGCTGATGGGCTCCTGGCGCTGCGAGGGATTGTTGGTGGACTCGGCGTTTTCGCCGGTGATGCGCGGCTGAAGGAATCGGCGGGATTGCTCGAGATTGGCGACGAGATCATCGGCTTTATCGCGGGGACCAACGACGCGCACATGGACAGTGATGTGCCCGTCGGGAGCGCGGATGGGCTCGACGGAGGTGACTTGCACGCCGGCGGGAAGAACAGTTTCCATGGCTTCCATGGCGAGGGTCCATGAAAAGGCCTTTTCATCGAAGAGCTTATTGAGAGCCTCGGCCTGGACAAGCACCCGGGCATTCACGGGGCGATGCATCATGGTCACGGCCGCGGACCGCTCGGCCTGGACCCGGGCAATGCGGCCGTCGAGCGAGTGTTCAAGAGCGCGGGCCGCATCGGCCTGGCGATCGAAGAGATGAAGGCCCAGGAAGAAGAGGAGACAGAGCACGGCTAACGCCACCATGGCGATGCGCAGACGCTTGAGCGCGGGACCGATGTTGGCGTAGGGACGAGAAGCGAGATTGAGAGTGATGCGCATCGGTCAACTCGCTCCGGCCAGCGCGCCCGCGACGCCGGCAAAACAGGCTTGAGGAAGCGCGGTCATGGCGCCTTCATCGGGACGCGATACCCAGTCAACGACGGAAAGCTCGGGATCGCCGATGGATGCCGCGAATTCGGAGGGATCCTGAACTCCAGCATAGTGGAGGGTACGTGGGCGCGAGCCGAGCTTGTCTTCAAAGTAGGCGGAGGCGACAGCGATGCTGCGCTGAATTTCAGCGACACGGTGCGCGGGGTCTTGAGGAAGGTCGAGGGTGCGATAGAGAAGAAGCTCCTGACCGGTGGCGATTGTGGTGGTGATGGTGTGCGCGCTGAGGTTGGCCGCCATGATGGCCTCCATGGACTCGAAGGACTCGAGTGCGGCGAGCGAGGAGGAGAGAACAGCCCCGGGCTCGTAACCGGCAGCGCGAACTGCGGTCTCGTATTCGGCGAGGATAGGACCGGGTACGACGGCGGCGAGAACCTTCCACTCCGACGCGTTCTGCGAGAGCACCTGGTAACTGACACCGGCGTGCTCGACTTCAAAGGGGACCATCTTGCGCAGGCGGAAGCGGACGACGGGGATGGCTTCACTGGGTTTGGCGGGAAGGGAATCGAAGTCGAGGACGAAGACGCGGACGAGCATGTCAGGAAGGATGACGGTAACAGCGCGCGTGCGGGGCGAGATTTCGTCGAGGGCCGAACGGATGGCAGCGGTGACGGCTTCGGGCGCGCGCAGGTTGGGCTCTTCAATTCCGGGAACGATGGCGCCGGGGGAAAGTGGAACGAAGGCATAGACGTTGCCCTGTGCAGGCTCGGAAGCGTTGCGTCGAGCGCGGATGGCGGGGCGGGCTGCGGCGAGCACGCCTTCAGGCGCGATCTCAATGGCTGCCGGCGGACGACCTGCGGTATGAGCAACGGTGCGAATTTTGCTGAACATCTGTGACACTATCGCGAAGCCTCAATAAATGTAACCTTGTTGATCTCTTTGAGTGTAGTGACGCCGCGACGAACGCGCTCGATGGCGGACTCGCGGAGAAAGCTCATGCCTTCCTTCTGCGCTTGCCTGCGGATCTCGGAAGTAGGCTTCTTGGCAAGGATGATCTCTCGGATGGTGTCGGTGAGGTCGAGCAATTCGTGGATGGCGGTGCGGCCACGGTAGCCGGTGCCGCCACACTCCATGCAGCCGGAGCCCTCGCGGAAGTCGAAGTCACGCCACTCAGCGGGATCCATGCCGCTTGAGATCAGGAGTTCGTCGTCGTAGTGAACGGAGTGGCCGCAGTACTCGCAGATCGTGCGCACGAGGCGCTGAGCCAGAATGCAGTTGAGCGCGGAGACGAAGTTGTAGGCTTCGACGCCCATGTTGAGGAAGCGGCCGAGGACGTCGACCACATTATTGGCGTGGACGGTGGTGAAGACGAGGTGGCCGGTTAGCGCGGAGTTGATGGCGATCTGCGCGGTTTCCTGGTCGCGGATTTCGCCCACGAGGATTTTGTCGGGATCGTGGCGGAGGATGGAGCGCAGGCCACGAGCGAAGGTGAGTCCTTTCTTTTCGTTGACCGGAATCTGGGTGATGCCGCGAATCTGGTACTCGACCGGGTCCTCAATGGTGATGATCTTGTCTTCGTCGCTCTTGATCTCATTGAGCGCGGCGTAGAGGGTAGTGGTTTTGCCGGAGCCGGTGGGGCCGGTGACGAGAACCATGCCGTAGGGCTCGCGGATGTAGCGGCGAAAGCGGCGGAGGTCTTCCTCGGCGAAGCCGACGACGTCGAGGGTGAGATTCTTGAACTTTTCACTCATCGACTCTTTGTCGAGGACGCGGAGGACTGCATTTTCGCCGTAAATTGTCGGCATGATGGATACGCGGAAGTCGATGAGGCGGTTCTTGTAACGTACGCGGAAACGGCCATCCTGCGGGACGCGCTTTTCGGCGATGTCAAGCTCGCTCATGATCTTGATGCGGCCGAGAATGGTGCCGTGGTGCTCGCGGGCGATGGGGGCCATGGCTTCCTGGAGCACACCGTCGATGCGGTACTTGACGTGAACTGAGTCATCGTAGCTCTCAATGTGAATGTCGGAGGCGCGGCGCTCAAGAGCGGTAAAGATGGTGGTATCAACGAGGCGGATGATGGGGCTGATGTCTTCCGTGTCGCTCGTGAGTTTTTCGATTGAGATGTTTTCGTCGGAGTTTTCGTCGCCAGTGAGCACGTCGAACGTTAGCCCTTCACTGGCTTCATCGAGGACGCGCTGCGACTGTTCTGTTTTCTTGAGCAGGTCGGTAATCTGCGAGAGCGTGGCGACACGCGCGGTGATGTGCGTGCCGAGGAGGCCGGCGATCTCATCGAGAACCATGAGGCGTGAAGGGTCGCTGACGGCGATGATGAGCGAGTCAGGGGTCAGCTCAATCGGGACGAAGTTGTATCGGAACATGAGTTCGACGGGAACGGTGCGAAGCAGCTCATGCTGAATTTTGAAATTCTTGAGGTCGACGAACTCGGCGTGATAGCGGTGGGCGAGGGCTTCGGCGTTGCCACGCTCGTCGGCTCGCAGGTCAGGTCCACCGGGAGCGGGGAGCGTGACGACGTTGGTATCGGCCATAGTGACAACCCTCCTGAAGATCGAGCAGCTACATCCCGGTGGAATTCCCAAGCGAGAAGATGGGCAGGTAGAGAGAAATGAGAATAAAGACGACGACGCATCCCATGAGGATGAGAATGGCGGGCTCAATGAGCGCGAGCGCGGCGGCGAGTGCGGTGGCCACGTCATCCTCAAAGAACTCGGAAACGGAGTTGAGCATTTGAGGCAAAGCGCCGGTCTGTTCGCCGACAGCGATCATCTCCGAAGCAAGGCTGGGAAAGACACCGGTCTTGATGAGAGAGTCGGCGAGGCTCTTGCCTTCGCTCACAGTGGTGATGGACGACTCAACGGCTTTCGAGACGCGGCGCGAGGAGATGGAGCGAGAAGCGGTTTGAAGCGAGGGCACGAGCGGCAGGCCGCCGGTGAGCAAGGTGGAAAGAGTGCGCGCGAACAGAGCTACCTGGTACTTGAGCCAGATTTTGCCGAAGACCGGCATCTTGACGCGAACGGCGTCAACAAAGTCTCGACCGCCCTCGGTGATGGCGAAACGGTAGAAAGCAAACGCGGCAATAACCGTGCCCAAGGCGAGCCAGATGAAGTTATGCTGCATCCACTGGCCGAAGTGAAGAAGGTCAACCGTGAGCGCAGGAAGCTTGCTGCCGAGCTGATCATAGAGCTTGGCGAATTGCGGAATAACGACCGTGAACATGAAGATGAGAAGACTGAAGACAAGAACGAGCAGCACGCTGGGATAAATGAGCGCGCCGACGAGCTTTTTGCGCAGAGCCAGGGCGACCTTTTGGAAGCTGACGTAGCGTTCGAGGATCTCGGTAAGATTACCCGAGCGTTCGCCTGCGAGCAGAGTCGTGGTGTACATGATGGGAATACCGCTCTGCGCTTCGAAGGCCGCAGAGAGCGCTTCGCCGCGCTTTACGCGGCTGGCGACGTCGTCCAACTGGCTGGAAAACGCGGCTTGTTTCTGGATCTTGCCGAGCATCTGAATGGAGCCGAGGATGGGGAGACCGGCGCGAATGAGGGTAAGAAATTGCTGATTGAAGATGAGGAAGGGCTCAAGCTTGACCTTGCGGCGGGAAATCCCAATGCTGCCGCGCGCTCGGATAGAAAAGACATGGTAGCCGGCATGAGAGAAGCGGGCACGCAACTCGTCGGCCGTAGCCGCGGATTGAACCTGCTCTTGCACGTGGCCACGCTCATCGGCCAGCTTGATTACGAATTCTGCCATGGTCGCGTTTACCGGTCGCACGCTTCAGGCGTAGCCGGGAATCCTCGAAAGAATGTTCCAGATCAAGGGTAACAGTCTTAACTGCAAGATAGACGAGCGGATGGGGCCGGACGTTCGCGGCTATGGACCCGGAGGATACCTGAGCTGCGGTTTTGAAGCGGGGGCGAGGAATGGGGCCTGTATGCTGAGACCAATCGCAGCTCCGGCTGATGAGACGGCCAAGGCCGGGAATGCCGTGAGTGAGGGGCTTAGAAGCCGATGGATTGGATGATGAACGAGAGTCCACGGGTGGGAAATGCGGACCCAAAACGCAAGTGGGGCATTCCCTTACGGCCGCGCGACGCGGATGAGGGTGCGCCGGGCAAGCGCTGGCGGTGGATGGCTGCGATGATTCCGCTGCTGGCGGTCAGTGCGGGGCTGATTCCGACGGTCCTAATTCCGGCGCTGCACGGTCGGCAGCACGCCGCGGTGGTTGCGCCGTATCCGCACGATTTGGCGCAGGTGACCTTTGCCGTGGCGGGGGACGTGATTCCGCATGAGGCGGTAAAGCAGGCAGCTGCCGCCGCAGGAGACGGAGAACAGGGGTGGGCAGCTCTGTTCAGCGATCCTGCGGACGTATTTGAGGGCGCCGATTTCGGATTCGTGAACATGGAAACGCCTGTGGCGCCGGAACACTCGCATGGGACGAAGGCGTTCCTGTTTGACGCACCAGTGGCACTGCCCGAGGCGCTGAAGGCGAGCGGGATCAAGATCGTCTCGTTTGCTAACAATCATGTGATGGACCAGGGATGGGCGGGATTCGCAGAAAGCCGCGGGCACCTGAAAGAGGCGGGACTGCTGTTCGCGGGAACGAGCGACGACGCGGCGACAGCGTGGCAACCAGTGATCACCGAGGCTAACGGGATCAAGGTGGGCTGGATGGGGATGACGCGTTGGCTGAATGGAAACCGGAACCCGGAAAAGGACGACCAGCCGCACGTTAATTTCTATCCCTACCCGGGCGAGGCGAATGGCGCGTCGGGAGCCGATGAGGCAACGGTGCTGGCGGCGGTGAAGGCGGCACGGGCGCAGTGCGACCTGCTGGTGGTGAGCATGCATTGGGGGATCGAGTACGCGACGGCGCCGCGGCCGGAAGATGTGGACCTGGCACACAAGATGCTGGAGGCGGGAGCGACGGTGATTGTGGGCGGGCATCCACACGTACTGCAGCCGATTGAGACCTACCAGACGCAGGATGGGCGCGAAACAGTGATTTTTTACTCGATGGGGAATTTTCTGTCGAACCAGTCGCGGAGTTACGTAGAGGGGCTGAATCCGGACTCGAACGGCGAGCCGAGAGACGAGATGATCGGGCTATTTTCCGCGGTGAAAAGAGACTACGGGCCGGCGGGCCAGCGCGTTGAACTCGGACATGTGGGGGTCCTGCCGGTGTGGGAGGACAACAACCGCAACGAACTTGCGTCGGGGCGCGAGAAGAAGGCGGCAATCAAGCCGGTGCTGATCGATCGCGAGATTCCGGCGCTGGAGGCGCGGTTGGATGCACTGGATAAAGCTGCGGGTTTGAGTACGACGATTGCTGCCGCGCCGGTGGACGGGCCGAATGCCGAGGCCGTGCCGGGCGCGAATGCCGCGGCGCCAGGACAGGGGAGCGCGGGGCTGACAGCGGACCAGAAGAAGGAATTCATCGACGTGACAAAGCGGCTGAAGCTCTTGATGGACCGGCGGGCGCAAATCCTTGCGCGTGTGGGCGACGACTATGTAGTGGCGCCGCCGAAGCTCCCCACGAAACCTTGACAGGCGGCGAAGATGCAGATGCCGGAATCGGAAAACCTGCGGAAGCGGAAACCAGGGACCGGCGTCTTTGCGTGGGTTCTCGGGCTGCTGCTGGTGCCTTTTCTATTTATTGGCGCGTGTTTTGCGGCGCCTTATGTCCTTCTGATGCGGTGGCGGCAGCAGCACCGTGAGGATGCTCTCAAGAAGCTGATGAAATCGCAAGGAAGGTTCATGGGGTGGGCGGAATTTCAGAGAACGATGCGGGAATCGGGAGGCACGTGCATCGAAGAGCGATTCTCGGCGAAAGGACCGGTGCGGTTCTGGTGGACGACGGAGAATGTCTACTGCGAATCGCGGCAGGAGATCATTGACTGGTTTACGATGCGCAAGGGCGGACGGTTTGTGCCGTTTGTTCTATGGTGCCGCGAGCGCTATACGAAAGCGGACGGAGGCAGCGCGATCCTGGTGGAGACTTGGGGCGTGCCGAAGAAGGAAATCTACGCACTGTGGGCCAAATGCCGGCCGGAGTCAGGCAAGGATTCGAACAGGGCGCGATGGATTGAGGTTGCGCCGCCGGAGATTCTGCCGAAAAGGCGGGATCAGTAGCAGTTTCATTGTTCGCAGTTCGCAGTTCGAAGTTCATGGTTGATTGTTCGTGCGGCCATATCTCAGTGAACTACGAACCGTGAGTTGGCTTCAGTAGCCGTTTGCGACGAGCCACGATTCAGTCAAGTCGAATTCCGGTTTTTTCGCGGCCTGCATCTGCATGGCGGCTAGTTTGACCAGCACATCGGCTTCGATATTTACAGGCGCGTCCACGGCGAGCGTGTGGAGATTTGTCCGCCAGTAGGTGAGGGGCAGGATGGCGATACTGATCACTTCGTTATCGACTGCGGCAATGGTGAGGCTGATGCCTTCGATGGCTACAGAGCCTTTGTGGACCATCCACTGACGGACGTTGTCGGGGACACGGACCTTGAGTGTCCAGTCGGTGGTCTCACGGTGGAATTGCGGGCTTGATTCGGGGATGACGGGGTCAAGCGCGGTGAGGACGCCTGTGCCGTCAACGTGGCCCTGAACGATGTGACCGCCGAGAGGGCTGCCGGCGGCCGTGGGCAGTTCGAGGTTAACGCGGGCGCCGGGAGCAAGAGAACCGAGAGAGGTGCGGTCGAGGGTTTCCTGCGCGAGGTCGGCGTGGAAATACGTCGGATCGGGATCGAGAGCTGTGAGACAGACGCCTGAGACTCCGAGCGAGTCGCCTTCGCGAAGGCGGGAGGCGATGCCGCCCGCTTCAACGGTGATGCGGCGAACGCCGCCACGATCGGTGAGGCTGACGAGGGTTCCGGTCTGCTCGATGATGCCGGTGAACATGGATTGATTTTAATCGGAGTTAGCGGACTTGGCGGAGTTGGCCGAGGAGGCGGAGTTAGCGGATCTGGCTTGTCGCGTCAGAACTTGATTGCAATGCCCTTGTCGCACATATCGCCGAAGAGCGAGAGAAGATTTGTGATTCCCAGCAACTCGCTGACCTGCTTGCCGAGATTGATGAGCTCGATGCAGGAACCGCTGGATTTAGCCGAAACGTAGAGGCGGACGAGAGCGCCGAGCCCCATGCTGTCGACCGATGTGAGATCAGTGAGATCGAGGATGATGCGCTTGTGATCGGGAATGAGGGGATGGACCTTGGCGTAAAGTGCGCTGCAGGCCCCGGCATAGAGACGGCCGTGGCAATGGACGATGGCCGTCGAGCCTTTGTGCTCGATTTCAAGGGTGAGAGAGTGCGAACCCGCTTCCTGGGACATGGCAGTTTTCCTTGACGGGGATTGCGAGGGAAGGAGCGCTGCGGATGATTGTCTCATAAGCAGCAGAGATCAGAGCGCAGAGAGCAGGGAACGGGGATCGGGGACTGGGGACTGAACATTCAGCCATCGCAAACGATTCAAGTCTATGACCGCTGGGATCATTCGACGCGCCGAAACCTCAACGCCTGGTATGGACGCCCTGTGAGTTTGAGCTTCGCCTTTCCCACAAAGGTTCCGGGAATCGGGCTGATTGCCATCCCCCAGGGATCGACGTGTTCGGCGGTGAAGGTTCCCTCGGGCAGCGGAAACTCATAAAAGATCGGCTGATGGAGATCGAAATAATAGAGACCTTGCTGCTTTTTGGTCCCGGTTGAATCAAGGCTCCAGGCGTTTAAGTAGGAAGGACCAGCCTGCGCTTTGAGTCCGGTACCCTTTGCATCTTTGTCTGCCGCAAAAGCGGTCTCTTCCACGAGCTTTCGCAGGAACCCGATGCGCGCGGGGCTGCTGCCATCGAGTTCGCCTCCGTGGGACCACCAGATGACCGGCGTGCTGTTTTCATTCAGAGCTGACAGTTGCAAATCCGCATCAAGATATGTTTCTCCGTGAGTGACGTAGCAGCCAGCCATTGCACCGAGCCAGAAGCGGCGCGTCATCTCGGGACCGGATAGATTTCCCCAGCGGCTGTTGAGGTTTCCCTCGTACTGCACCTCGTCAAAGCAGACTGGCTTTCGCCACGCCTCCAGCCATTCTGGAGCAGAATCGAAGTTCGCGGTCTGCAAGCTGGCGTGAGTCACCCACGGCAGGGCATAGTCGTACATCGTGTTCCCGTAGTGAATCGAACGAAGGTGCGACACCGGATCGTCCTGCTCCACGATATGGAAGAATCGGTCGAAATCCTGGCGCGACTTGGCCTTCATGAAGTCCCACTCGTTGGCGAGCGACCACCAAATGTTTCTGTAGGCCGACATGCGCGCGAGCACATAACGCAAATAGCGATCGTCATCGTCGGCAGGCATACTTGAATAGCCCCAGCGGTCGTAGGGATGGAAGAGGATCAGGTCGGCTTCAATATTCATTTTGCGAAGCGCGGCGATGCAGTCTTCAATATGCGCGAAGTAGGCCGGGTTCGGGCGCGTGAAGTCACTTTTGCCCTCCGCATTGCGTTCGAAGGGATAGAGCGCCGGCTCGTTGTGGTTGTACTCGTAACTCTTGGGGAAGACGCACATGCGGATTTTGGTGAACGGGGCTGAAGCGAGCGTCCGCAAGGTTTCCTGTTGGACGGCCTCTGTCTGGTTCACCCAGGCGTAGCAGGTGGTACCGAATGGGAAAAACGGCGTTCCGTCCGCATAGGCAAAGTGGTGAGTGTTGCAGACTCCGACCGGGCCGTGCGCGCTGGGAAGAGCTGCTATGCAGGTGAATGCGCCCGTCTTTCCTGAGAGTGCGGGCGCGTTGCTGCTGGTGGCGTAGGCCCATTCCCCTTCGGTGTCGGGCATGAAGCGGACCTTGTAGAGGCCGGCTCCGTCGTAGAATCCATTCACCGTCACCGTCCGGTGCCCGAGTGAAAACGTCGCCGCAAACTGAACATCGGTGAATGGATTTCCGTTGGACGGCCCCGCCAGGTCCAGCTCAAACATCTCCCAGCGCGGAACGGGCGCGTGATTGTCCCCTGCTTTAGGCTCCTCTGCCGGTGTGGCTGCGGCGGTGGCGAGTGCAGCGAGCGAGCAGGCCGAACCCAACTTCAACATCTCGCGACGATTGATTCTAGTCATAGTGAGGTTGCCCTCTCCTTGGATTTCGGGTCGGTTGGCCGAACAACCGATTGGAGGCCTTATTCACCGGTTTCATGAATGCTCCCGCAGCATAGCGCGCAGGCGCGGGATCCGACAACAAGGCGGCCTTTCGCGGAAAACGTCAATGCTGTGTGGTGAGAAGCAGAGCTTCCGCAGACTAGTCGCTGACGGGGGATTCTTCGGGAGTTTGAGTGGCGACGAAGGCAGGACTGCTGGTGAGGGTGCGCCAGGCGAGGAGCAGTTTCAACCGCCAGCGCAGAATCATGCCAAATGCGAGCAGATAAAAGAGAGCGCCGGTCTGTTCGAGGGTCAGAAATCGATCAAAAAAACCACGGGCGAAGTAGCGCACCACGGCCAGCACGATGATGACCGCGAAGAACGCGCTCGAACGCTTCATCATGATGACCCCGTTCTGCAGATGCAGATCGGAGGTGAGCAGGAGCGGGTAGGCGAAGATGATGGCTCCGATGAGAAGAGCGCCGAAGCCCCAGGTCCACGGAACTCGGAAGGCAGGGACAAAGAACATGCAGAAGCCGGTAGCCATACCCAGGGGCGGCATCACGATTTTCTTGAGGGTCACGGCGCTGCGGCCCTCGCGAATGCGCCAGGCGAGCACGCCGGCGAGGCCGAGGAGCGAAACGACAGCCGTGATGAGGGGAGTGGAGTGCATGAAGTTTGCCTTACATTCTTGCCGGAGGCCGGTGGCTATAAAAGGACGCAGCCGGAGCCGTACTTCTCTATTGTATTGGACTCGATGGGTCCGAAATGAGCTTAGGAATCTTGCGCCGGCGGCCAGGGGTCGAGGAGAAGCGAGCTGAGGCCGAGATCGTCCCCATAGCGCTCGACCTCGACTTCGGTCATATGTACGAAGCTCGGCAGGCCTTTGAAGGCGGGAACCGCGTCAGAGCCCATGATCTGCGGCGAGATGAAGAGATGCAGGCGGTCGACAAGACCAGCGGCGAGAAATGCGGTGTTGAGGCGCGTACCGGTTTCAGTGAGAAGGGTGAGGACGCCTTCTTCGCCGAGTTTCGAGAGAACTTTGTCGAGGGGGACACGGCCGGCATCGGCGGGCAGGACTTCGACGCGAACGCCTCGGCTTTCAAGCTCGCGGATACGGGGTTCGTCGTGCGAGACGGTGAAGATGACGACATCCTTTTGCGCTGTCGAGACGAGCTTGCATTCGAGCGGCATGCGCAGTGCGGAGTCGAGGACGAGGCGCAAGAGCGGGCGGCGGCGGCGCAGACCGCTGCGGTCGGTCATCCAGGGATCGTCGGCGAGAACGGTGTCAACTCCGACCATAGTGGCGTCGGCAGCCCAGCGGAGGTGCTGGACGGCAGCGCGGGCGACTTCGCTCGTGATCCAGTAGGGTGCGTGGGGCGTTTGCTGCGCGGGCGGCGGGGCGATTCGCGCGTCAAGAGTCATCGCGACCTTCATGAGCACCAGGGGGCGATGGTGCTGAATCCAACGGGCAAAGCCTTCGTTGAGGCGGCGGGCTTCATCTTCGCAGACACCGACACTCGTCCGAAGGCCTGCGGCACGCATTGCTTCAAGACCGCGGCCGGCGACGGCGGGGTTGGGATCGATAGTGGCGGCGACCACGCGTGCGAGGCCAGATTTGATGAGCGCGTCGGTGCAGGGCGGCGTGCGGCCGGTGATGCTGCAGGGTTCGAGGGTGACGTAGGCCGTGCCGCCGTGAACGCGGTCGCCCGCATGCGCAGTGGCTTCGCGAAGCGCGACGATTTCAGCGTGGTCGAGCAGATCGTACTCGTGCCAGCCCTCACCAACGACCTGGCCGGCGCGATCAAGAATGACGCAGCCGACCGCGGGATTGGGCGAAGTGACGCCGATGCCGCGGCGCGCAAGCTCGAGGGCGCGGCGCATCCAGTGGAGGTCGAGATCGGAGGCATGGTCTGGGGCGCTCATCTCATTCAAGAAGGGAATCCACAAATTCTGTCGGGGAAAACTCCAGCAGGTCGGACATTGTTTCGCCGACGCCGACAAAGCGGACGGGCAGCGAGAGCTCGCGGGCGATCGCGACGGCGATGCCGCCCTTTGCGGTGCCGTCGAGCTTGGTGAGCAGAATTCCTGTGACGCCGGCGGATTGGGTGAATAGCCGAGCCTGCTGGAGGCCATTCTGGCCAGTGGTGGCGTCCATTACGAGCAGCACTTCGTGGGGCGCGCCGGGGACGAGGCGGGCGGCGGTGCGGCGCATCTTGTCGAGTTCATCCATAAGGCCGGTTTTGGTGTGGAGGCGGCCGGCCGTGTCGACGTAAAGCTCGTCGATGGAGCGAGACTTGGCGGCGGAGATGGCATCAAAGAGAACAGCAGCAGGATCGCCGCCGGGGCGGGTCTTGATGATTTCAACGCCGGAGCGTAAGGCCCAGATTTCGAGCTGCTCGATGGCGGCGGCGCGAAAGGTGTCTGCTGCGCAGAGGAGAACGGAGCGGCCTTGGGCGCGAGACCATGCGGCGAGCTTTCCGCTTGAAGTGGTTTTACCGGTGCCGTTGACGCCGACGAGGAAGGTAACCTTCGGAGGAGTGGCCGGCGCGGGGATTTCGCGCTGCGGGGCGCGGAGGATGGCGATCAATTGCTGCTTCAAAAGGTCGCGGAGTTCTGCGCCTCCTTCAATGGCCTGATGACGGGCGCGATCGCGGAGCGCGTCGAGGATAGCGGTGGTGGTCGGCACGCCGAGATCGCTCGAGAGGAGAGCGGTTTCGAGATTGGCCAGGGCGGACTCGTCGACGGTGCGGGTGAGGGCGGCGAGATCGGAGATTTTGGCGGAGAAGGACTCGCGGGTGCGCGTTACGGCCTGGCGCATGCGGTCAAAGAATCCGGATTTTCGTTCTACCTGGGATTCGGCGACTGAATCGTCCGGCTTCTTCGGTTCTTCGCTGCCAAAGAGGGTGGTGATCATCCTTCTCAGTCTAACGGGGACAGCGGGGTTGGCGGAGTTAGCGGGGCTAGCGGAGCTAATTGCCTATTCAGGAAGGATGTGCTGGCGTGTCTGCTACTTCGAGGCGCGGATATAACACCCATTCAGGCCGGTCTTGTGGCAGCCCAGTGCATGCGAAGGCACGTTCGGCGCGGAACGCGGTGGGATGGGGCATGGGGTCCGATATTCTGGAGAGGTTCGACGTAAACCTGCGAGAAGAAATGACTAAGGCATCTCAACATCCGCTTGGAAAGATCATCGAAAGCCGCATCGCCATCATTGATGGAGCGACAGGCACGACGATCCGCAACTATGGAATGAAGGAAGCGGATATCCGCGGGGAGCGGTTTGCGGACGCGAAGAAGGACCTGCTGAACAACGGAGATCTGTTTACGCTGACTCGGCCGGAACTGATCGGGGACATTCATCGGCGGTTTTTGGAGGCAGGGGCGGACATTCTAGAGACAAATACGTTTGGTGCGACGACGATTTCGCAGAGCGAGTTTTTTGTCGACGATCCGCGGGAGCGCGGAGGCCGGAAGGATCCGGAGTTTTATCAGCGAGTGATTGACGACAAGTTTCTTGGCGAACTGGCTTGGGAGATCAACGAAAAGTCGGCGCGGCAGGGTCGGGAGTGGGCGGATAGTGTGAGCAACGAGACTGGGCGGCAGCGGTTTGTGGCGGGAGCGATAGGGCCGCTCACAGTGTCGCTTTCGAATTCGCCGGATGCGGACGATCCGGGATTCCGCGTGGTGACGTTTGACCAGGTGAAGACTGCCTACAAGCAGCAGGCGCGGGCGCTGATTGCAGGAGGCGCGGATTTGCTGCTTGTGGAGACGATCTTCGACTCATTAAATGCGAAAGCCGCGCTGGTGGCGATCCGCGAAGTGTTCGACGAGGATGGGCTGGCGGCGAACGGCAGGGAACTGCCGGTGATGATCTCCGCGGCAGTGGGGCGCGGCGGGGAGACGATGATTTCCGCGCAGACGATTGAGGCCTTCTGGACCGCGGTGCGGCATGTGAAGCCGTTCAGCGTGGGCCTGAACTGCTCACTGGGGCCGGATTTGATGGCACCATTCCTGCGCGAGCTTTCGGAAAAAGTAGACGTAGCAGTGTCGTGCTATCCGAATGCGGGATTGCCGAATCCGTTGTCGGCGACGGGGTTCGATCTGGGGCCTGAGGATATGGCACGTTACCTGAGCGGGTTTGCGCACGAGGGGCTGATCAACCTTGCAGGTGGTTGCTGCGGCAATACACCGGAGCACATCGCGGCGATTGCTAGGGCGCTGGACGGCGTGGCACCGCGCAAGCTGCCAGTCGCGCCGGAGCCGTGCGGCGTTGAGAGCGCGGCATGAGCGCGGATTCGACAAAGCTTGCTGAGACAAAGCCGCTGCCGTTGCGGTTGTCGGGATCGCAGCCGTTCACGCAACAACCTGGTGTCTTCATTCTGATTGGCGAGCGGACCAACGTGGCCGGGTCGCCGAAGTTTGCCAAGCTGATCAAAGAGGGTAAGTACGAAGAGGCCGTCAGCGTGGCGCGGCAGCAGGTGGAGAACGGGGCAAACGTTCTCGACATCTGCATGGACGAGGGAATGATCGACGGTGTGGCGGCGATGTCGCGCTACCTTCAATTGCTGGCCAGCGAGCCCGAAGTGGCGAAAGTTCCGTTCATGATCGACTCCTCAAAGTGGGAAGTAATTGAGGCGGGACTGAAATGCCTTCAGGGCAAGGGCATTGTGAATTCGATCTCGCTGAAGGAAGGCGAGGCGAAGTTTCGCGAGCACGCGGCGGCTGTGCTGAAGTACGGCGCGGCGGCTGTGGTGATGGCCTTCGACGAGCAAGGGCAGGCCGCGGGATTCGAGGACAAGACGCGGATTTGCGAGCGGGCCTACCGGATCCTGACGCGCGAATTGTGCTTTCCGCCGGAAGACATCATCTTCGATCCGAACATTCTGACTGTAGCGACGGGGATGGAGGAGCACAACAACTACGGGATGGACTTCATCCGCGCGACCAGGTGGATCAAGGAGAACTTGCCGCATGCGAAGGTAAGCGGCGGCGTGTCAAACGTGTCGTTCAGTTTTCGTGGCAACAACAAGGTACGCGAAGCCATGCATGCGGCGTTCTTGTATCACGCGATCGGCGCGGGCATGGATATGGGCATTGTGAACGCGGGCATGCTCGAAGTGTATGAGGAGATCGATCCGGAGCTAAAGGAACTCGTGGAAGATGTGCTGCTGAACCGGCGGCCGGACGCGACTGAGCGGCTGGTGGAATTCGGCGAGAGATTGAAGGCAGCGGGAGCCGCGAGTGTGGGCGAGGAAGTTGACGCGAAGAAAGTCGAAGAATGGCGCAGCCGGACGGTGGAGGAGCGACTGAGCCACGCGCTGGTGAAGGGAATCGACGCGTATGTGGAGGTGGACGCGGAAGAGGCGCGCGTGAAACTGGGACGGCCGCTCGCAGTGATCGAAGGCCCGCTGATGGATGGCATGGGCGTGGTTGGCGATTTGTTTGGCGCGGGAAAGATGTTTCTGCCGCAGGTGGTGAAGTCGGCGCGGGTGATGAAGAAGGCGGTCGCGTATCTGACGCCATTTATGGAGGCGGAAAAGGCCGAGATGGTCGCGGCAGGACAGGCGGTGAGGGTGCAGGGGAAGATTGTGCTCGCGACCGTGAAGGGGGACGTTCACGACATTGGGAAGAACATTGTGGGCGTGGTGCTGGCCTGCAATAACTATGAAGTGATCGACATGGGCGTGATGGTTCCGGCAGAGAAGATCCTGGAGCGCGCGAGAGAAGTGAAAGCCGACATTGTCGGGCTGAGCGGGCTGATAACGCCGTCGCTCGACGAGATGGTGCATGTGGCGCGCGAGATGGAACGGCAGGGAATGAAGCTGCCGCTGCTGATCGGCGGAGCGACGACGAGCCGCGCACATACCGCGGTGAAGATTGCTCCGCATTACAGCGAGCCCGTGGTTCATGTGCTGGACGCGAGCCGGGCGGTTCCGGTAACGACAAGCCTGCTGAGCGAAGACGGCAAGCCGGAGTTTGTGGCGAAGCATCGCGCGGAGTACGACGCGCTGCGCAAGGCGCACGCGGCGCCGCGGCGCGCGGTGGCCGCACTGGAGACGGCGCGGGCGAGACGAACGCCGATCGAGTGGCGGGCGGAGGATTTGGCGAGGCCAGGGTTTTTTGGCGCGCGCGTGCTGGATAATTTTCCGCTGGCCACGCTGAGAGAATTCATCGATTGGAGCCCCTTCTTTCACACCTGGGAACTGAAGGGTGTTTATCCCCGGATTCTTGAGGATGAGAGGCAGGGCGAGCAGGCGCGGCAGATCTTTGCAGAAGGGAATGCGCTGCTGGATCGAATTATCGGCGAGAAGTTGCTGAGGGCACGGGCCGTGTACGGATTTTTTGCCGCGAACGCGACGGGCGACGACGTGGAGCTATATGCGGATGAGGCTCGCGAGAAAGTGTTGACTCAGATTCATTTTCTGCGGCAACAATCGGATCGCGAGGGGAATGAGCCGTGCAGATGCCTGGCGGACTTCGTAGCGCCAAAGGAAACGGGTCTTGAGGATTCCATTGGCGCATTTGCGGTGACGAGCGGATTTGGATTGAAGGAATTGTGCGACCAGTTCAGGGCGGCGCACGACGATTACAACGCGATTATGGCGGAGGCGATTGCCGACCGGCTCGCTGAGGCGTTTGCGGAGTGCCTGCATAAACGCGTGCGCGAGGAGTGGGGTTATGGGCGCGACGAAAAGCTGAGCATCGACGAGTTGATCCACGAAAAGTACCGCGGGATACGGCCGGCGCCGGGGTATCCGGCATGCCCCGATCACACAGAGAAAGGCACGCTGTGGAAGCTGCTCGACGTCAATAAGAATGCGGGGATTGAACTGACCGAATCGTTTGCGATGTGGCCGGGGTCGAGCGTGAGCGGGTTCTACCTGGCTCATCCGGCGAGCCGGTATTTCAGCCTGGGAAAGATCGATCGTGACCAGGTGGAAGACTACGCGCAGCGCAAAGCAATGAGCGTGGTCGAGGTGGAACGCTGGTTGGGGCCGAATCTTAATTACGACCCGGGAGCGTAGCCGATCTTCACTAGCGCCTTGGCAACGCGCCGAGCTGTGAAGGAGCACTAAAAGCGGGACGGATTTACCGAAAGTGAGTTGCATTAGACGACTCCGAGTCTGATTTGTCCCCAACCTTCCAAAACAATTTTAAAAACTGCGAAACTTTTGAATCCCGGCTGTGTTCGTGTGTGTAATTGGGGTTCTTTCGTCACATCGCGTCTGCGGGGATGTATCTCGCGAGGCGCCCCGGGATTCCTTGCCTTGGAGGGCTTATGAAGCGTGTCACATTCGTTGTTTTGTCACTGCTGATGACGCCATCGCTGTTCGCGGACGCCGGCTCGCGAATGATTCCCGCAGGGGCGCTGGTTTCGTGCACAACTGGCGACGGGCGAATCTCCTCGAAGACGACTGCTGTTGGCGATCCGATCCTGTGCAAAGTGCAGTTCCGGCGGGGCGACTTTATGCTGCCTTATGGAAGCTACCTTGGCGGGCAATTCGCTGAATACAAAGATCCGGGCCACTTTGTAGGCAAGGGATGGATGGAGTTGGACTTTGATCGGCTCTACGTCGGCGATACGGTGATTCCGATCAGCGCGAAAATCGCTGACGTGCCGGGTTACAAGATCGACGCCCAGGGGCGGATTTTGGGCAAGGGGCACGCTGTCCGCGATACGGTGCTGTGGATGATTCCAGTTTTGTGGCCGATCGATTTGATCAATCTTCCGCGGCGGGGCCCGAGACCGACGCTGAAGTCGGAGACGGCGCTGACGCTGCGCGTTATGGACGACATTCAAGTTCCGGTGGTGCCGGAGCCGCAGCGCGATCCGTATGGGCTGTACCAGCGCGGGCCGCAGTCCTATGCGCCACAGCCTCCGCCGCCTACCCAGGCGCCTGATCAAGGACCAGAGCAGTCGTATGTGCCCGAGCAGCCCGCTCAAGAAGAGCAGCCTGCGCAACCGGAGATGGCTTACGCGCCGCCTGTGGCGTATCCCGCTCCTGTGCCGTACGCGCCACCGGCAGTGTATGCGCCTTACTACCCGAGCGTGATGCCTTATGTCGGAATCACAATCGGGCCGCGGATTGGAGCGTATGCGTACGGACCTCGGCCTTATGTTCGCGCGTATGGGTACACACCACGGGGTTATGCACCTGTCGCGCGACCGTACGGATATGCCATGCGCGGATATGTTGGCGGAGGATATGCTGCCCGAGGGCCGATGATGTCCGTGCGCGGCGGGATGTCTTTCAGAGGCGGAAGAGGGCGCTAAGCAAGCAGGGCGAAAGGTACCCCAGAACACTGCGGCCAGAGCGGAACTCAAGAGAGAATTAGGGCTCCGCTTCGGCTTTTTCGAAAGCGTCCGGCGCAGGGACCGAGTTCGCAACGAGTCGAGCTAGGTCCGAGCAGGAAATTTGCACCGTTTTTGCAGCGCATTGACTTTGCGTTGACAGTCTCGGCACGATACTGGGCGCGTGATTCCACAAACCCGGTCAAGAGTCCCTCTAAAGCTGGCACCCGATGCCGGCTCGATGGTGGAGATTGCACTGCCCGCGGGCCTGCTGGCGCAAGCGGAGTCCACACCAGCGTTACGGATTCATTCCGATGTTGGGCGCTATCGGTTGCGCCTGGCTGTGACGCCCGAAGATCGCGAGGCAGCGTGCCGGCTGCGCTTCAAGGTGTTCAATATAGAGTTGGGCGAGGGGCTGGATAGCTCTTATGAGACTGGGCTGGACATGGACCGGTTCGACACCGTCTGCGAGCACCTGATTGTTGAGGACAAAACGAGCCGGCGCGTTGTGGGAACGTACCGGATGCAATCGGGTGAAACGGCCAAGCGAAACCTGGGCTACTACTCTCAGCAGGAGTTCAGCCTGGGGCCATATGAGCCACTGCAGCCTGGAATTCTGGAGTTGGGGCGCGCGTCGATCGACCGCGAGCATCGCACGCCGGAGGTGCTGATGTTGTTGTGGCGGGGGATTGCGCAGTATGCTACCGGCATGGGGCTTCGTTATTTGCTCGGTTGCTCTTCTTTGAATTCCAATGATCCGGCAGAGGGTTGGCAGATGTATCGCCAGCTTGAGAACTTCAGGGTTCCGGCGGAGTTTGAGACCATGCCGACCGCAGCGTATGCGTGCCCCCCAGGAAGCTACGATTTCGCCCAGCAGAGCGCAGACGCACAGCCGTCGCCCTGCGAGCCAGATCGGTCTGCTGATCGATCTGGGCCGGATGATTCCGTCGCAGCGCCGGCGCATGCCGCGGTAAAGGTTCCCAAACTGCTGAAAACGTATCTTGCGATTGGCGCGCGCATTGCCGCGCCGCCGGCTTGGGACCGCGAGTTCCGCACCATCGATTTTCTGACGCTCCTGGATTTGAATCTGCTTTCGGCGGCGGCTCGCCACCGCTTTCTCGCTCCGCTCACGCTTTGACAATGCTCCGCGTGCGGCGTGCTGTGGCGCTGGCATTCGCCCTTGCAATGTGCGTTGTACGGTATTGGCTCGATCGTGTGCGCGGGCCAATGTCACTGGAGAGACGCGCGTTGTGGCTGCAGGGATCGGCGCGGTCGATTCTGAAAGTTCTGGACATCAAAACGCAGGTTGAAGGCGAGCCGCCGATGTGCGGGCTGGTTGTGTCGAATCACCTGAGCTACCTCGACATCATCATCAGCAGCGCGGCGATGCCGTGCTTTTTTGTCTCCAAAATCGAGGTGGGTGGCTGGCCATTCTTTGGCAAGGCAGCGCGGTCGGGGGGCACGATCTTTCTCGACCGGTCGAGTTTGGAAAGCGCCAACGCGGTCGCCGAGCAAATGGCGGAGCGGCTCAAGCTGCCGATCCCGGTACTGCTATTTCCCGAGGGCACAAGCACAGACGGAGCGCAGGTGCTCAGGTTTCACTCGCGTCTGATCGATCCTGCGACGGCCATCGGCTCCCCCATTACAGCGGCGGCAATCCGTTACGTGATTCAAGGCGGCTTAGAGGAACGAGAGCTTTGCTGGTATGGCGATGAGGGATTCGCGACGCATTTGTGGAAGGTGCTGGGTGTGACAGGATTCGCCGCTAAACTGCACTTTGGCGAGCCGAAGATTTATTCCGACCGTCGCGTGGCGGCGGACCAGACGCACGCCGCGATCACGGCCTGGCGCATGGCAGGCACTCTCGAAGATGAGAGTGAGATCGCGGCGCGGTAGAGTCGTCGCGGGCTTGTCAGGTGACAGGGTGGGCGGCCGACCTGGCTGCCTGAAGCAGACCCTCACGAGAAGTAAGAGACGATTGCGGGATACGAGTGGACGATGCGACCCAGCGCACGGCGTTGGGGGCCAGTGACAGCGCAGCGAGCGCTGCGGTGCGGCCCACGCTGGTTACGGCCCCGCGCGAGAGCATGGTGGCAAGAGCCATCGACCGGGTGAGCTGTGCGTGTAGCGCGCGGTTATAATCGGCTGCGCTTGAGCCGGCGACGAACATTTGCGCAGCGAGAGCGGCAGAGTGCAGCGCGATTGAGATGCCGTCGCCCGTGAAGGAAGGAATGACGGCGGCCTGATCGCCAACGCACCAGAGCCCGCCGGACTCACGAACGAGATATCCATAAGGGATGGGAGAGATGGCAAGCGGGCGCGGCCAGAGTGCTGTGCCGCCATCGAAAAGCTGACTCAGGTGGTGACTGTCGCGCAAGATTAAATCGAAGAGCTGCGTCCATCCGCCAGCGGAGCGCAGCTTGGAGCGCCGAACGACAAGGCAAAGGTTGGCAACATCGCCTTCGATGAGCGACAGGCCACCGTAGCCGCCCTGAAAGAGGAAGAGATCCATGCATTCGCGCAGTGCGAGAATTTGAGCCGGCGCCAATTGCCAATACATTTTGAAGCCGATGAGGTCGAATTGTTTGGCAGGTGATCGGGCGAAGCCGCGGAGGCCGTGCTTCCCAGTGGCCAGAAATACGTTGGATGCGCGGAAGGAATCGACGCTGCTGATCGATGCGATCCAATGATTCCCGTCAGGAGTGAGCGATTCAACAGCCGTGCCGCGCAGGATTCGGCAGCCGCTTTCTTCGACGCGCGTCAGCAGGGCTGCGTCCAGAACACGCCGCGAGAGCGAGAGTGCATGAAAGGGGAGAGAAGCCGTGATGGTTTTGCCGCCGGCTGAAATGCGGAGATTCTGGATGGGCACGGCGCCGAGATCAAGTGGATTCATGCCAATCTGATGGAGATATTCAATCGCTTCACGGCTGAGGAACTCGCCACAGACTTTGTGATGCAGGCCGGATTCTTTTTCGATGAGCAGAACGCTTCGGCCCGCGGAGGCGAGGCGAAGAGCAACCATGGCGCCCGCGGGACCACCGCCGATGACGAGATGATCGACGTTGTGAGGATTGGTGCTGCGCGTGGCGGCGGTCATGGCGTTTTGATCCGGCTGACACAGAGGCGTGCGGGAAAAAAAGGCTGGATAGAGACTGTCTGAAGATTGAGGCCGGCTTGGGCGCATATCCTGCGCCAGTCGTTATGGACGAAGGAGCGGGCGATGGAGACTGGACCATCGTGCTGGACGAAGCGATGAAGGCCGGCAAGTTTGGTAAAGATTCGCAGGAGATGATATGGAACAGCGGCGCGGGATAAATCGTTGATGAACCAGCCAAGCTGCATGTTCGATTCCATCCATTGCACAAAGCGAATCAGGTCGGGCTCGCTGAGATGGTGCGTGAAGAGGGAACTAACGATGAGGTGAACCGGTTTGTCAGGCTGCCACGTGAAAACATCAGAAGCGACCCAACGAATGGCGCTGGTCGATGGGGTGGCTTCGGCAGCGATGGCGATGGCATCAGGGTTGAGGTCGAGGCCAGTGAGTTCGACGGCAATGCCGCGAGTGCGAGCCCAGCGCTCGATACGGCGAAGGCTGTCGCCATATCCACAAGCGACGTCGAGGATGTGAATCGGCTGAGAGGAGCCCAACGGGGCGACCTTGCCGAGCCAATTGAGGATCGGGCGGTAGGCGAGGAACCAGCGATTGAGGCGGGAAAGATCTCGGAGGCACGCGCGGAGTTCGGCGCGGGAGCATGGCTCATCCATGAGTTCCGTGAGCACGGCGCGATGACGGAAGTCGATTGAGTCAGACGGCATGGAACATCATGGTCTCTGCGGTCACTCCCGGGCCAAAGGACATGGCGCAGCCAAGTTGTCCCGGAAGGGCTCGCTCCATCAACTTCTGCAACACAAACATGACGGACGCAGAGGACATATTGCCATAGTTGAGGAGGATATTGCGCGATTCGGCAAGAGCTTCGGCGGGGAGTGCCAGCCCTTGCTCCGATGCGTCGAGGATCGTGCGGCCACCGGGATGAATGGCCCAGAGATCAATCGACGATAATTCGCGGCCCTGCGTGATTTTCTTGCCTGCTTCAGCGAGGCCTTGGCGCAACTGGCCGGGAACCTGGCCGGAAAGATGCATGTCGAAACCTTGCTCGCCGATACGCCAGGTAATGAGTTGATCGGTGCCGGCGAGATTGACGGCGAGAAAACTGTCAATGGCAAGGCCAGAAGGCTCCGCGGTAACGAGATAGGCGGCGCAGCCATCGGCAAAGACCGTAAAAGCGAGTAACTGTTCCAGGTCCTGGGTTTCCTGCATGTGAAGGGAGCAGAGTTCGAGCGATAGGAGCAGGACTTTGGCTTCTGGCTCGGAGCGAACGATGTGGCGAGCAGCCTTGAGCGCGTTGACTGCGGCGTAGCAGCCCATGAAGCCGATAAATGTCCGCTCGACAGAAGGATTAAGTTGAAGCAGCCCGATGACCTCGTAGTCGAGGCCGGGGGCATAAAGTCCGGTGCAGCAGGTGACGATGACGTGGGAAATGCCAAGGCGCTCCGAATCGGTGAGTGCGAGCTTCAACAGGGCGCAACGAGCGAGTTGCGGGGCGAATTGCCGAAAGGCCTCCATGCGCCGGGCGGTGGAGGGGAAATGACCGCGCACAAAAAGCGCATCCTCGTCCTGCAGCGTGCCGTCGTCAGTGACGATGGGCTTGAGGAACGAGTAGCGGTGCTCGATGGCGGAGAGGCGCACCATGCGGCGATAGAGATTGCGAGGCGTGCCCTCGGGTAAGAGACTTTCAGCGAAGGGAACGAAGGCGCGGTGCATGTCGTGCGGCGGGACCGCGGTGGCGATGCGATTGAGGTAAGCAGTCGTCATTGCGTGGCCTCCGGGGCGCCGAGTCATTCATTCTCTCTGTAAAGCATATCGCGCTGAGAGGCGCAGGATTGCAACCCTCAAGTCATTCAATTGCAATCTTTGACGTTGTGAGCGGCGATTCGTCTTTACGCAGTGGGTGGGGCCGCAGTGGAATCGCGGACCACAAGACTCGTTGACACGAGGAACTCACGCGGCAACCGCGCGTTGCCCGCGTCTTCGAGTTGGGCATGAAGAGCGTTGAAAGCAGCACGTGCGAGATCTGTGCGCGAGAGGCGGATGGTAGTAAGCGGAGGCAGGGTGTACTCAGCGAAGGCGATATCGTCGAGGCCGATGACGGATAAATCCTGGGGTACACGAAGGCCCTCCATGTAGGCAGCGCGCAGAACTCCGATGGCGGTCATGTCATTGGAGCAGACGACGGCCGTGGGGCGCGCGGCAAGCCTGGTCAGCTGCTCGAAGCCCTCGACGCCGCCCTTGAGAGTATGGTCGCACTCGATGATCCACTTTCTTTGATGCTGCAAACCGGCAGATTGCATGGCCGTGCGGAAATCGTTCTCGCGTGTAATGGCGGAGTGAAGACTATGCGGGCCGGCGAGAAATGCGATGGCCCTGTGTCCGAGATCGACCAGATGATGAATTGCCTGATGAATGCCGGTGGAGTAATCGAGGAGAATCGTGCTGGCTTTGGGATCGTCGACTTTGAATTCCGCGAGCACGATGGGCACGCCCCGGTGCGTGAGCTGATCGAGCACGGGCTCTTCTTCACCGAAAGTCATGACCGCAACGCCGTCGACTTTGCGCTCAAGCATGCGGCGAGCGCATGTGGCCAGGACGGCAGGGTCGCTGTTGGTGGAACTGACGAGAATTTCATAGCCGTGAGCGACGGCGATCTCCTCGAAGCTCTGGATCAGTTCGGGGAAGAATGGATTGGAAATGTTCTCGACGATGATGCCGAGAATACGACTGCGGCCGGAGACGAGCGTGCGGGCATGAGTGTTGGGGAGATAGTTGAGTTGCTTGATTGCTTGCCAGACGCGTTTGCTGAGGCGCTCGCTGACGAGGGGAGAGCCATTCATGGTTCTCGAGACCGTGGCAATGGAGACTTTGGCTACGGCTGCAACCGCACGAATGTCGGGGAGCTTACCGGTGGTCTTGCGCTTTGGTTTGCGAGGCACCCACCAATCCTAAAGCAGCAAGGCAGAGTGCAAAAGAGAAAATAATTCGATTTTCCACCGGGAATTTAGCACAGAGGAGCTCGTGCCGGTCAGGCGGTTTCAGAGATAAGCAGGCGGAGGTCGCGGAGGTTATGGCCGGTGGGCCCTGTGAAGACGGTGTCGCCAATGGCCGTGAAGAGCGGACAGGCATTGAATTCCGCGAGAGACTGCTCGGGATCGAAGCCGAAGGCGCGGGCGCGGGCTACGGTGGTGGGATCAGCGATGGCGCCGGCGGATTTTGTGTTGCCGTCGATGCCGTCAGAGCCGGCGCTGAAGACGGTGATGCGTTCGCCGGGATGCCTTGCGAGATCGAGAGCGCATGCCAGAGCAAACTGCTGATTGCGGCCGCCGGCGCCTGGCGTGCGCGTGAGGGTGACCGTGACCTCGCCGACGGAGATGAGGCAGAATCGGGTGTGCTTGACGCGGAATGCGTGAAAGCGCTCCAGCAGATAGCGGGCGGCTTCGGCATAGTCCCAGTCGTCGCAACTATTGTCGACCACGACTTGGTAGCCCGCTTGCCGCGCCAGCGTGCGCGCGCTTTCAACCAGGTCGTGGCTAGAGAGCAGAATTTCGAAGACTGAGTCGCGGAAGGCCGGATCTTCGCCGCTCATGCTGGCTGCTGAAGTCATGCGGCGCGGCCGGGCGGCGTCAGTCCAGGGGAGCTTGGGGAGCAGCGACTCACGCCAACCTTTGTTTCCGGGCGACTCTGGCAGGTCCTCTCGCTCAAAGAAGGCGCGGATGGAGGCCGGTAGTTTGGGCGCGAGGTCGTATTTTGCCAGGAGCTCTCGCACTTCGGCGACAGTCGAGTGGTCTGGAGTGCTGGGCCCCGATGAGAGCGCGTCGAGCGAGCGCAGCGGCACATCGGGGAGGAGCAGGCTGACCTTAAGCGCCTCTGGCGCGGCCATGGCAAGGCGACCGCCCTTGACCGCGGAAAAGTGCTTGCGAAGGGTGTTGACTTCATTGATGGGCGCGCCAGATGCAAGAAGCAACTGGTGAAAAGCGTCGGTTTCCTCGAGGGTGATGTGCGAGTCGAGAGGGAGATCGAAGATGGCAGAGCCACCGCCGGAGATAAGGAAGAAGACGAGTGTGTCTTTGCGAGCTTTGCGGAGAAGGGCGAGGGCGGCGCGGGCCGCGGCGAAGGAATCCTCGTTGGGTACGGGATGGCCGCCTTCAAAATAGCGGAATCGCCAGTTGCGGGCGGTGGGCGGCTGGTTCGTGCAGCAGATGCCCCGTAAGCCTTTGCGGCGCTTCATACGCTCCAGCAGGATCTGGAGCATAGGTCCGGCGGCCTTGCCTATAGCGATGACAAAGATGCGCTTGTATGCGGAGAGATCGATAGCGGCGGGGCCGCTTCCGTCGGGCATGAGGCGGTTAAGCCGGTGGCCGTCGAAGCGCATGCGGCGATCAAACGCGGAAGCGATGTCGCTCGCCTTCAGCGCACCGGTGAAAATCCCAGTGGCCGAGGAGTGCATCGCCTCGAGGGCGGCATCGCTGACCGGCGTCACGGTAACAGCTCCCTGTGCCCAAGCGCTACGCCGACCAGATGTTTTCTAAAACAGGTAGATAAGGATTCAGAAATCATTTCAATCCTGATTTTACGCTGAAAGGGAGTGACGGGCGACGCTGCCCTCTGTGGGCGGTCTCGCCAACAATCTTCGTCGACTTGCTGGAACCATGGGACCGCGTGGGTGTTGGGTCCCAATCCCGCCGACTCTGGACCGTTGGCATTTATGGGACCGGTTGTACGGTATTCTGGCAACAATATGAACGATCTTTCGAAATTGCTTCCTTTTGACCCGATTGGGCTGACGCGCCAGCTATGCGAGATCGAATCGACAACCTACAACGAGGGTGCGGTTGGTGATTTTCTTGGAGATTTTCTTGCCGGGCGAGGTTGGGAAGTGGAGAAAACTCCAGTGGCTCAGCCTGCGGACGGTGCAGCACTGGAGCCGCGCTGGAATGTGTACGGAGGTTGTGCAGGCGAGACGCCTGATCTGGTTTTTTCCACGCACATGGACACAGTGCCGCCTTACATTCCGTACAGCGAAGACGCGGAATTCATGCACGGCCGCGGGGTTTCCGACGCGAAGGGAATCATTGCCGCGCAGGTGGCGGCGGCAGAGGCGCTCCGATCCTCGGGATTTCGGATTGGAGTTTTGTTCGTGTCGGGTGAAGAGCGCGACTCAGCCGGAGCCAAGGCAGCGAACCTGAACCCGAAGGGAAGCCGGTTTTTAATCAACGGCGAACCGACCGATAATCGCGTGGCACTGGCTTCAAAGGGGGCCCTGCGCGTGGTGTTTCGCGCGACGGGCAAAATGGCACACTCGGCGTATCCGGAGCTAGGCGAGAGCGCGGTGCACAAGCTGGTCGAAGTGATGGCGAGACTGCTCAAGCTGGAACTGCCGGTAACAGAGGACATTGGCCCGAGCACGCTGAATATCGGGCAGATCCACGGCGGGCACGCGCCGAACGTGATCGCGGACAAGGCAGACGCGCAAGTCCTGGTGCGGCTGGTGGGCGACTCGGCGCCGGTGAAGGCCGCGCTTCTTGAGGCTGCGAAGGGGCTGGCGGAAGTGGACTTCACGCTGGAGATTCCGTTTGTGCGGCTGCGCGCGCCGGCGGGTTTGCCAACGATGGTGGCGAAGTTTACGACGGATATTCCGCAGTTGAGCAACTGGGGCGAACCGTTGCTGCTCGGGCCCGGCAGCATTCACGTGGCGCACACGCCCTTCGAGAAGCTGGCCAAGAAGGAGCTACTGGAAGCGGTGGAACTGTACGTCAAGGTTGCGAGGCAGCTGCTGGCGTAGCGAGCTGGCGGATTTCACTGCAGACACGATGCAGATCAATCGATCATCGCCGAGGCGCAGGAACGGCGCAAGGTAATAACGATCGGCATAGCCCAGGCTGGACTCGGGGAGTTCTGGCTGGCTCGCCATTAGGGGCGAGCGCTCGCGGTTGTTGCGGGGGGAGTGCGGAGGGCGAAATCCGCGTCCGCTGAGCTGCGATTCATCACGGGGTGCTGATGCATGCCCTGCGACGAGACGCTCGTTGAAACCTGCTGCGCGACCGAGGCATAGACCTGGCTCAAGGGCGTTTGGCCTTTGCTGCTCTTGAGAGCCTGAAGCAGGAAATACGTGAAGTAGCCATGATGGAGCTGGCTGCTTTCGAGTGATTCCTCATTGACCTCGCTTGCGGCGATGACAATGCGGCCAGTTCCCTCGGTCATGTGCGTAAGCATGCTGCCTGAGGGCGCGGTGTTGGCGAGGGGAGCGGAGGGTTGCGATCCGTTAGCGCCGGCTGCGCCGCCGCTGTAGCATGTATCGAGAAAGACGGCGGTGCGCAGAGCTTTCATGCGCGTAGAGACGGCATTCGCCAGCTCAACCATTGGATACGCGGTTGCGTAGAGCGCGTCCTCGTTGAGGCTTCCGCCGGAGTAGGCTTCAGTGTCGTAGGTGATGAGGTAGTTGGCGCCGCCCGCAGAGTCGGTGGTTCGCGGGGTGCCGTGCGTGGCTACATAAATCACGACAAGATCGTTAGGCTCGGCATGACGCGCGATCCAATTGAGCTCTTCCTTGATGTTTTTTGTGGTGGCCTGTTTATCGGTGAGAACGTGAACGTTGTCCGCGGGAAAACCGCCGATGGAGGGATCTTTGAGCGCGGCGGCAAATGCGGCGGCATCGGCGCCGGTGTAGTTGAGTTGGGGAATGGCCGCGTCAGTAAATTGACCGATGCCTACGACGAGCGCCCACTTCTGCTGCACTGGGCCGGGTTTTGCAGGCGGCGCGACGGGCACTGGAGTTTCGGTGCCCTCCGCCTCGATGCCGCGCGAGGCCGGCGTGGACAGGACGAGAGGATTCAGACCCTGATCGAGTGCCTCAGAACCGTTGAAGCGCGCCTTGCCCATTGCATAGTCGGCTAGAGAATCGTGTCCAAGCCGCTTTTCGACGAGACTGCGGTAATACCAGGCGTCGCCTAGTTCGGGACACTCAGAGAGAGCGGACTTTAGCAATTCAAGCGCATCTACATAGGCACCGTTTCCGCTTTGCGGAGTGATGCGCTCAAGCGCCTGGACGATGAGATCTTGTCCAGCACCGCACCGAACTCCCTCCGCGTGCGCACAAGGACACGCGATCAGCGCTGCGGCGAGCAACGACAACATGGCGAATCTGAATCGGCGTAGCAGGATCATCTTTCGGCCACGTGCCTGGTGGATGTTGCAGGCTTCTTGGCAGCGCGGGCCTTCATGGCGTCGAGGACGTGCGCGCTAACCCCGCTGCTGGCGAGCGTTTGTTGGCCCGCGGGACTAAGGTCGAAGTCGATGGCAGCGGCTCCGTTGATGGCCTGGATGATGGTTTGCTCATCCATGCCGGATTTGACCATGGTGATGATCTGCGTGTTGGACAGCCCTTTATGCGCGACCGCAGGCGGTTTTTTCGCCGCCTGCGTTTTCATCTCGGCCAGCTCGCGGGGGCTGACGCCACCGGCGGTGAGTGCTTTGAGACCTGCCGGAGTGAGATCGAAGTTGACGGCTGCGGCTCCGCGGATGGTTTGAAGGACGGTGGATTCGTCGATGCCCGACTTCACCATCATGATGACCTGTGCATTGGTAAGGCCTTTGCCTGCATCGGAGGGGCCGGAGTTGCCGGCCGCAGCTTCGGCCTTGGCGCGGGCTGCCGCCTGTTGTTCCTGGTCCAGCTCCTTATAATGCGCGATCGCCGTTTCGATGCGCTTCTGCGGCTCGATGAAATATTTTTCGTCGGGCTTGGCGTCAATGGCTTTGCCGTAGTTAATGGCAGCCTGGTCGAGGTACTTCATGGCCGCCTTCTGATCTTCAGCCTGATAAGCGAGCGCTTCGTAGGCAACGCCGATGTCATAGAGCCGGTACGCGTCCTCGTCCGGCTTGGGGAATGGCGGCGCAGTTTCGTAAGTTTCGAGAGCGCGCTCCCAGAGTCCAGTCATCGCATCCTTGTCGCCATCTTCGAGCGGGCCATCCTTGCGCGCCAAGAAAACATCGACGGTTTCATTGGAGTCGACGAGATGTTCCGCAATCTGCTGAACCGCATCGATGATCAGACGCGAGCGCAGCTCCGATGGCGTGGGAGGGCCGTCTTCACTCTTGGCTCCGCCCTTTACGTGCGAGAAGGTCCCGCCCACCTGGCCGAAGACGCCATGAGAGGTGGAGTTTCCCGCGCTGTCGAACTCTCGATCGTAAGTCGAATCGATATTGTCGGAGATCAGGATACGACCGGTCGCGTCCTTGGCTTGAAAGGAGACGTCAAGTTTTCCTGTGATGCGCTGGGTGGCCCCGATCCTCGAGGCGGTCCTGGAGAGCGTAGACAGCGGGGAATTGGACGGGCCAAGAGCTTGGCCCGTCCCCAATTTGTTGGTGTAGATGGGCTCCGGGTGCGAGTACTCGGTGATCTGGCAGATGATCTGCGTGGATGGGTTGTCGTCATCGCGCAAGTTCGGGTCGTCTTTCAGCAGCTCCGTTTCAAGGAGCGCCTGAAAGTCGTAAGGCAGGGTCCCGTCCTCCTCGGATGAGGTGACAGTGACTTTGATCGTGTCTCCCGGCATATGGACCAGCGCGGGAAGCTTGCGCTGCAGAGTGACTTTTTCCTTGGCCGCGCCGAAACCCTGCGCGCCCGAAGGCACCGCTGTGAGCAGCCCGATGCAGATGGAGAAGAGTAGAGCAATCTTTGCCGAACGGCTCATCTTGACCCCCGTCGATTTACCGTTTTCTTGAACACCACCGCCTTCGAACCGGCGGCGCATTGCACAATCAGCATACCTGCAGATGCAGGTTACAGTCTTGCTCCGGTTCGAAGTCGCCGTCTCCGGATCTTCGGCGTGGTTTTCAACCCGATTCATGACATCAACCCGAGACGAATGAAGCTTAATTTGGCGCAGCACCAGGGGCGCTATGAACGGTCATGAGCCCAATGCCCCAATTTGTGGGGACCTCGCCGGAGAATCCGCGGGTTCCTCCACTGGTTTGATTCAGAAGTTTTTCGAGGGGTGACGAAGTTCCACGCGCGCTGCGAGTGGCCACGCCCTCAAAGTTCAAAACATACGGGTCGGCCAGCGGCTGTTCCGTGCTGAGCATGATGAGAGTATCAACTCCATAGGGGGGACCAATGCGAAGGATAGGCGCGCCCGGCAGGACGAACTGCCGTCCATTGTCGGCGTCGTTGGGAAACTGGTTCTCGGAATAATCGCGGGGGTAAAGCACGGAGCCCTGGCCATGGCAATCGATGTCGAGCACATAAACCCAGCGGTGATTAATGATTCGGTCGTTGGAGACGAGGGCCATCTTGAGTTGATCGCCCTGGTGCGTCGTCTGATTGGCCGGAAGCGGCGCGGTGGCGTTGGAGGGTAAAAGTGTGAGCGAGTAGAACTCGTCGCTGGATGCGTCGGCGGGACTGTTGGCCAACTCGAGCCAGCCATGCACCTTGGCAAGGAGCGATGAGTAGTGGTTCAGCTTGTTGCCGGCGGCATCGACGGCGGATGCACTGCCGACGGGCACCCAGTCCGTGCGCACGGGATACTGCGAAGTGGCTGAGCAGCCGGGGCTGTGCGGAGGCGCGCTGGGCGAGGGCGGCCCGGAGGCCAACTCGCTCTTGTGATACCAGGCATAAGCGGGGCCATCTGCAGCGAGAACACCGGTGAGCGCGTAGTGTGCGAGAGACATATTGCTCGCGATTTGCACGGCACTGTCGCTGCCGGCCGACTTGAGTTTGGCGGCCAGTTCCTGAGAGGCCGGAAGATTGACCCAGAGTTTTGCGCCGGCAGGAAGATTCTTCTTAATGGCGTCTGCGGTGAGCTGCGCGCCGAGTGTAATTGGAGGGGCCGAGCCAGCCTGCCGAAGGATCCAATTCGATCCATCCCAACTTAGTACGTGGGTCCATTGCTGCTCGGCAGGGTCGGAAACCAATGTAACCCCGGAGGCTTGCGCCTGGGCGACCGCCAAGCCAATCTGATCTTGCGAGAGATTGGAAGGCCAAAGCCAGACCAGCAACGGCGGATTATCGGCAGGAATCCATTTGCTCAACTCGAACAGATCGCCGGGAGACACTTTGGCGCCAGCCGGGCTGACGATCACCGCAGATGAGCGGGCCAGGCCGTCAAGACTTGTGATGCGAAGCTGAACTGTTTGTCCCGCGCCGTTCGGCGATGTTGCGGTAAACTCGCTGCCGATACCGAGACCGGACGCGCGGCCGATGTCGAGCGAGACAGAGCCGTCATCGTTGGCGCCGAGAGCGGCAGCGCGCACTTTGTCCGACTTGGCCGCTGCGCCTCCGAAGAGCGGTTGCTCTCGCCGGGCGGCTGTCGCGTCGAGGTCGGGTTCCTGATCGGGCACATTGCTGCCTTCAAGCACGGCCTTCACGCGTTCATAAACGACGGAGGTGGGCGTGTCGGCGGGCATAGCCTGCAGAGCTTGGAGCAGCGCGGCCGTGAAAGCCCCATGGGGCTCGGTTCCGGCGGGCATTTCTTTGGCGGTCTGATCCTGCTGCGCGGCGGAAAAGACCAGCGCGGGATTGTCGGTGCGTTGAGTTGGAGCGGGACGCGGCTGCCCATTGGGCAGGGTGTCTGGAGGTTCATTGATGTCGCGGGGATCGAATGCCAGGGCGCGTTCGCGGTAAACCGGACCGATGCCGCGGCTGATGCCGCCAGAGTGACAACTATCGAGGATAACGGTAAGGTGGACACCTTTATCGAGTGCGGCGTTGAAGATGCGCGTCATCTCGCGGTCGCGGACATCATAGCCACCCTTGTAGGCGTCAGAAGGAACCAAGGTGCTGTCAGCATGGACATATTGATTGCCGACGAGCACAGTAAGCTTGTTGCCCTTGCTGTTCACCCTCAGCGAGCCATGGCTGGCGTCGTAAAAGACCACAGTGTCGCCCTTCTGCGGCAGGTCCACGAGATATTTCTGCATGGCGGCAAGGATGCCGTCATGCGTGGTCTGTTCGGCCGGGAGCAGAACAACTCCCGGGCTGGCATGAGAGGGCGATGGATTGGTGAGCAAGGCAACGTTGCCGGCAGGGAATCCAAACTTGGGACTCGTGAGCAGATCAGCCATGGCCTGGGCGTCATTGACTGAGCCGTCGAGATTCTCGAATGTGCCCAACTCACAGCGGCCGTAGATGCAGCCGGCGGGATGGTCAGGCGTCGTTCCTGCTGGTTGATAGGTATTAATCCCGATCAACAGAGCTCGCTCGGTTTGAGCGGCAGCCAACGACCCCGCGAAGATGCAAGCCAAAGTGGTTAAGGCGGCGATATTCGCTTTCATATGCGCTCCCGTTGCAGACTGCGAGCGAGGGCGTTCCCCCATTGCCGCGGTTCTATCTGCGGACCTGGTACTCGGCGCGGTCTGGTCATGAGAACTGACCGCGCGGCCTGACGAATCGTGGACCTTCACGCCGGATGAAACACTGCCATTTTCAGGAATTCGCTCAACCGGCGTCCCAAAGAAAAGCTATGCGTCGAGGCCTGTACCCCTGCATCTTATCGACGGTTGCCGAGGCGCCAGGGTTTCAACCCAAACTTGGTGATACTAGGGGGGAGCCGGCGAATTTAATCAAATCTGCATTGCGGAAAATCTCGCCGGGTCGAACAGCAAAAGTATAGCGCCTCGAGGCAATGGCGCGATCAAGAGTATTGGGGAGCGGAGGCGGCCAAGCTCAATGCCGGAGCGCCGATCGCACAGATTGAGCGTTACTCGATTTTGCAGATCAATTCGGGGCATGCGCTGCACGATGGTCGTGCTCCCGAACGTGGCTCCGATAAATGCAAAATGGCCGAGATGCACCGGCCGCAATTCCCTGTCGCCGGCAGCGAAGGGAAGAATCGGGTCAATCCCTCGAAAGTAACCGGAATTATGCTTTTGATGCATTCATTTCCGTGGACATGAGCAATTTATTTGCCGGACAATACATGGACGTGGGGTGTACTTCCTCTCAGGCCAGTGCTCGCTCAACCCCAAACAGGAAAAAATATGACGCGAAAATTGGGAATCTATGCGCTCCCGATCGCCATAATCATGTCGATGGCTGCCGGCATTTGCGAGTCTCAGTCGATCTTGACGCATCACGTGCGCCAGGCTACGCAGGATGGAACTGCGGCAGCGATGGGCCGGCTGGCGTCAAGCCAGAACCTGCACTTAGTGATCACATTGCCCCTTCGCAATGAAGACCAGCTGGATCAACTTCTGAACGACCTCTATGATCCCAGTAGCCCGAGCTTCAGGCAGTTTCTCACTGTGGAGCAGTTTACAGAGCAGTTTGGGCCGACCCAGGCAGAATACGATGCCCTTATCAACTTCGCGCGGGAACGCGGCCTATCGGTCGAGGGCACTTCCCCGAATCGCCTTAACCTGCAAGTGTCTGGGCCCGTGACTAACGTTGAGGCGGCTTTTCACGTAAATTTCGTTGTCTACCAGCATCCCACTGAGAACCGCACGTTCTTTGCGCCCGATCGCGAGCCGACAACCGACTTGACGTTTTCTCTTTGGCACGTCTCGGGGCTGGACAACTTCTCAAAACCGCATCCCGCCGGGCTCGAAAGAAGGCCGGCAAACTCTGAATTGAGCTCGAATGCCACCACAGGCTCGGGCCCCTCCTCGTCGTTTCTGGGAAGCGATATGCGGGCCGCTTATTACGGCGGTACGGCGTTGACCGGGTCTGGCCAGTCGGTTGGTTTGCTCGAGTTTTACGGTACCGACCTGGCCGACCTGGCCACTTACTTCACGAACGCCAAGCAAACGAATAGTGTTCCGATCACACTGCTTTCAACAGACGGAACCAGCACCAGTTGCGTTGACACCACGGCCGGCGGCAACTGCGATGACACCGAGCAGACGCTGGACATGACACAAGCGTTGGGTATGGCGCCGGGAATATCGAGCCTGGTGGTGTATGTAGGCTCAACCGATGCCGCGATTTTCAACGCCATGGCAACGGCCAAGCCGCTCAATGCCCAGTTGGGCTCATCGTGGACTTGGACTCCGGCTGATCCAACCACCGACGACCCCTACTTCAAGGAGTTCGCAGCGCAAGGCCAGAACCTGTTTCAGGCGGCCGGAGACAGTGCAAAGTGGACGACGACGGGCAAGGCTTCCCAAACTTACCCGGCGGACGATGTGTATGTGACGACAGTGGGTGGGACCGACTTGTCGACGAGTTCGGCAGGTGGCGCATGGGCCTCAGAGAGCGCGTGGGCCAACAGTGGCGGCGGCATCTCGCCGCATAAGTATGCCATCCCATCGTGGCAGACTGCCACAGCGGCGGGTTGCGCCAGTTGTTCCCAAACGTATCGTAATGGCCCCGATGTTTCGGCGAATGCCAACTATACCTTTTATGTATGTGCCGATCAGACGACATGCACAGCAAACACTTACGGCGGAACCAGCTTCGCTGCGCCCATGTGGGCAGGCTACATGGCTCTTATCAATCAGCAGTCGGTGACAAATGGTAATGGGCTGCTGGGCTTCATCAATCCCAGCCTCTATTCCATCGGTGCGGGATCAAGCTACGCAGTGGACTTTCACGACATTACCAGTGGAAGCAACGGTTATTCGGCCACGACCGGCTACGATCTGGCCACTGGCTGGGGTAGTCCAAACGGAAGCGGCCTGATCAATGCGCTGGCAGGGTCTTTGTCTCCCACCGCCGCCGCGATCACCGGCCCCACTCCAGGCAGCACGTTGACAGGCGCTTCGACGACCTTCACGTGGACGGCCGGTGCCGGTGGAGTGACGGGATATTACCTTCATGTCGGCACAAGGCCTGGCGCAGCCGATCTGGTGAACATCGGTCCTTTGAGCGGCACCACCGCGACCGTGAATCTGCCGACTAACGGGGCCAACATTTACGTGCAGCTCTACGCAAACTTCAGTGGCGGAAGCCAACTGTCCAACAGTTATACCTACACCGAGTACACCGTCTCCGCAGCCGCGATCACGAGCCCAACCAACGGCAGCACGTTGACTGGCGCATCGACGACCTTCACGTGGACGGCTGGCTCCGGCGGGGTGACAGGCTACTACCTCTGGGTTGGCACATCGCCGGGCACCGCCAATCTGGTCAACATCGGTCCTTTGAGCAGCACCACCGCGACTGTGAATCTGCCGACTAACGGGGCCAACATTTACGTGCAGCTCTACACAAACTTCAGTGGCGGAAGCCAACTGTCCAACAGCTATACCTACACCGAGTACACCGTCTCAGCCGCCGCGATCACCAGCCCCTCCAACGGCAGCACGTTGACTGGCGCATCGACGACCTTCACGTGGACGGCTGGCTCCGGCGGGGTGACAGGCTACTACCTCTGGGTCGGCACATCGCCGGGAACCGCCAATCTGGTCAACATCGGTCCTTTGAGCGGCACCAGCGCGACCGTGAATCTGCCCACCAACGGATCTCAGGTCTATGTGCAGCTCTACACAAACTTCAGTGGCGGAAGCCAACTGTCCAACAGCTATACCTACACCGAGGCCCCCTAGCACCACAACAATTTCCCGCTGCCCGGTGCTGGATTGGATTCTGGCCCAAACAAGTGTCAAGTCCCTGGGGCACGCAACATTGTTGTTGGGAAAGTATCCCGCCAGGAATGACTCAATATACTATTGAGGATGCCACTGGAATCCTGCGGAATGACTGGGCGATTGAACACTCTCGCGGCACGATCCAAATGGACCAAATGTCGCACGTAGGCTTTGAATAATGTCCTAGTTTTCCACAATAACGCTTTTGGAATGAAAACGTTATAGAGAGACCTCTGGAATCAAGATTGTCAAGCATTTGTCATACGTCTACCTTGCATCTTCCGCGCACTCCATGCTATTCCTTGGTCATTCGCAGCCTCAAACCGATGCAAATCGATGCGAACAACTGGCTGTGTCAATCGAACCAACGTTGAAGAGCACCGCTTCTCCACCTTTCCGAAGAGCGAATTTGGTTACTAAGAGTTTTCGCTGATTGTCCGGGACTCACGGGGGCGGAGCCTACCCTAAAATCAGCGTAAATCCTGACTCTTCGAAAGAACCAAAGAGTTCTGGTTCCTTTCCCACCCCTCCGTTGAAGAGAAAGCAGCGAGCGATCGAAGTCGTTCCGCATGCCAAACTCGGCTCCGAGGTCAATATGACAGTTCTGAAGCCGCGCTCACGCAAGGTTAGTGTTCGTCTTTCCGAAGAGGAATATGCTGCGTTAAGGCGTCTCTGCTTATTAACCAGTGCACGCAGTGTATCGGATGTTACGCGCGAGGCTGTTCGCGCAATAGTGAGCGACGTGAGTCGGGACGATCATCTTGGACGCCATCTCGACGAATTTCGCGCTGGCATGAGGAATCTCGAACGAAAGGTCGAGCAATTGGAGGCAAGAATTGCAACGTTTGAGTGCGAAAGCAGCCAGTGATCGATTTCGCTGGATCGATGCGTTGCTCGATGAATCGGATCCGTGGGGTTTGCAGTTCCCGCGGGAAATGGTACTCGCATTGCAGGTTTCGCGAATCCTAATCTGAAAGCCGAGGCGAGCCAAAGTTTTTTTAGGGCTTCGCTGATATGCCCGTTTTATGAGAAGTTGGAGAGGAAACGCTGGCCGCCCTTATACATTACCCCGAGGTTCCCTTGGCGTGACAGCCTCGCTGGAATGTACAGTCGAGCTCGCAAAAGGCGCCAGCTCGAGACAATGAACCTGGACTGACAAATGGAAGCCTGAGAAGGTAACGAATTGCACATCGTATTTCACGACATTCGAAGAATGGCTGAATTGGGAGCGCCCCGGACCCGCCTCCGCAACCTCCTGTTTACGATTGGTTTGGCGATGTTGGTTTCTGGCGTTTTCGCTGTTCAGCGCGGACGCGCACAAGCAACAGACCAAAACTGTAGTTCCGACGATGGCACTGCTGAAGCATGCGCACCCAAGGGCGAGGCTGATGAAGCCCAAGCACCATCTGCCAGTGGCAGTAGCGCGCAGGAGCTGAATCGATCTTGTGGCGCCGAGGGCTCCCCAGAAGCCTGTGGTCCCAATGGCCAGGCCGAAACCCCAACTGCAAGCAGGGCGCAGGAACCCAACTCCTCTGTTAATGGCGGTGCTTCAGAAACTGGCGTTGAAGGAACCGAGTACGGCACCGATGAAGAAAAGTGCATTCAATCGTGTGGCGAAAGCAGCGACGCTGAGAGTTGTCTCCGAACCTGTGCGCAGAGCAGTAAGGCCAAGGCGTCTCCGGGAAATACCAGCGGCCAAGCGCCGGCGCCAAGTAATCCAGGAAAAGCGGCGGGCGCAAATGTGACGCCGGCGGCCGCGCGACCGCGGAGCAGTCAAAGCGAACCTCAAGAGATCCAGGAAACCAGTCCGTACAAGAACTTGCCCTCGCTATACGATCTTTATACCCAAATCCCAGCGGCTGGAGGCAAGTTGCAACGCTTCGGAAGCAACGCTTTTGTCGTTGGCACGGGGAACGCGAACGAGTTGCCGATGGATCTCCCGGCCGGCCCCGACTATGTTCTTGGTCCGGGAGACGGTCTGATCGTGAACATTTGGGGCGGTCAATCAAGCCGGCTGAACAGGACGATCGACCGTCAGGGACAGATCGATCTCCCCGAAGCGGGCACGATCATGATCAGTGGAATGACGATCGCCGATGCCCAGACTGCCATCCAACAGGCCCTCAGTGCGCAGTTTCATGATGAGCACGTCGAGATTTCCCTGGGGCGGCTGCGCACGGTCCGCGTATATGTTGTAGGGGACGTGCAGCGGCCTGGTGCTTATGATGTTAGTTCGTTATCCACGGCATTGAGCGCGCTCTACGCCGCGGGCGGCCCGACCAATCGAGGATCGCTGCGGATTCTGCGCCAATATAGAGGCGACCGACTGGTCCGCGAGATCGACCTCTATGACTTTCTTTTGAAAGGTGTTCGCTCGGATGTCGACCGTCTTCTGCCGGGCGACACTCTCCTGGTACCACCAGTCGGTCCGCAAGTAACCGTCGAAGGAATGGTGCATCGCCCCGCGATCTATGAACTCAATGGAGAGAAAACCCTAAACCAGGTCATTGATCTTGCCGGGGGATTGTTGCGCACCGCCAGCTTGAAACAAATCAACGTTGCGCGAATTGCGGCCCAAGAGCGCCGCACGATGGTGAGTCTGCAACTCCCAGATGATCCGGTGGAGCTAGTGAAGAAGCTGGCCGATTTTCCTGTGCAAGGTGGAGACGACGTCGTAATCTCGCAGATTCTGCCCTACAACCACGATGCGGTTTATCTCGAAGGCCATGTCTACCGGCCCGGCAAGTATCCCTTTAAAGATGGGATGACGGTTAACGATTTGTTGCACTCGTATCAGGACGTAATGCCCGAGCCATCTGATCATGCGGAACTGGTTCGACTTCAACCGCCCGACTTCCGGCCTGAGATCATCAATTTCAACTTGCATGACGCGTTGATTGGCAACGATTCATTTCCTTTGGAGCCGTTCGATTTGATTCACGTATACGGGCGCTACGAGATCGATCCGCCCATGGTTTCGGTAAAAGGAGAAGTTCTTCGTCCGGGTACATATCCCATGTCTGAGGGAATGACTGCGGCCGGATTAGTGAGCATGGCTGGAGGATTCACTCGGAGCGCCTATCGGGATGAAGCGGGTCTTTCCAGTTATGTAGTCCAAAACGGACAAAAAGTGTTAGTGACGCATAGCACCGTCGCAATCGGGAAGGCGCTCGATGGTGACAAGAGTGCCGACGTGCCTCTTAGCCCAGGAGACGTTGTCAGCATTCAACAGTTGGCTGGCTGGCAGGATATCGGTTCTTCGGTAGTGATAAGAGGTGAAGTCGAACATGCAGGGAGCTACCCGATTCAAACAGGGGAGCGCCTAAGCTCGGTGTTAGCGCGCGCGGGAGGTTTTCGAGCGGATGCGTATCCGCCCGCCGCTGTCCTGGAGCGTGCCCAGGTTCGTCTCTTGGCCGAACAAGCGCGTCTGCAGATGATTCGGCAAATTGAAGATACGCCTACGCAGGTCAATCAAGGTGCGATCGCCACGCAGACGGCGGAAGATATCCAGCATTCAGTAGAATCGCAGCGCCAGCAGATCCTGGCGAGCCTTCGCAGTCATCCTGCGAGTGGAAGGCTCATCATTAGCATTTCTTCCGACGTAAGCCGGTGGGCAAACACTGCTGACGATATTGAGATGCGTGCGGGAGACACTCTTTTCATACCCAAGCGGCCAAACTTTGTCGTTGTAAGTGGCCAGGTATATAACCCCGCGGCAATAAGCTACGTTCCCGGAAGAGATTTAGTTTGGTACCTGCGAAAAGCAGGTGGCGCGACACCTACCGGTGACAAGAAGAAGATCTATGTACTCCATGCCGATGGGTCAGTGGTGCCGCGTGAAACTAATTGGGTAAGTAGCAACTTTATGGATCTCCACATGCGCCCGGGCGACACAATCTTTGTTCCTGAAAGGATTGTCGGCACCTCGACGGTGTGGCAAAACATCGCAGCGGTGGCACAGGCCATGTCTGCGGCTGCCTTGCCGATCGCTGTCGCGGGGGCGTACTAGCACGTTCCGGTAGGCTCCTCAATCAGGTTCAAGCGTCCGGCGATTTGCAAAGCGCGCGCTCTGAGGCGAGCAACCGACCGAAATCGCTGCCAATCACGAATGTATAGGTTGGCACGGTTCGCAATTAGCTCATTCGGTACCGCACAGTTTCCCCGAGAGTGAGTTTCAAATGGACGATATTCAAACTACGACACAAACTCCAGAGTTCGCAGCCGAGACGGATGAAGTTGAATCCGTTGACGAGGGGGAAGCCGGCGAAGCTCTGAGTTCAAGAATCGCGGATTTCCTGCGGATATGTTGGTTGAAGCGTAGGATGATTTTCGGCATTGTCGCCGGCGGCATCTTGGTTTCCCTGATCTATGCCATCTCTCTGCCAAACTTGTATGTATCGACAACAACTCTCATGCCGCCTGACAGTACTTCTCCCTATTCGAGCATGATGGGCCTGTTGTCCCCTGGAAGCGCCGCAGCGCAACTTGGCAGCGAAGCACTTGGGCTAAATACCCCCAGTGACTTATTTATCGGCATTCTTAAAAGCCGAAACGTTCAAGATGGATTGATCAATGGGCTCAGCCTCTCCGCCCACTACCGCTCTCGCAATGTCGAGGAGGCCCGAGACACATTGGAGGCCGCTACTAAGATCGAGGCAGATAAAACGAGTGGAGTCATTAATATCAGCGTCACCGATACGAATCCGGTGACCGCGTCACGGATAGCAGGGGGATATGTAGAACAACTCAATCGCGTTGTCACCGACAACGCAACTTCTGCTGCCCGCCGCGAGCGAATTTTCCTTGAGGAAAGGGTCAAGGAGGTCAAGCAAAATCTTGACGATTCCGCTAAGCAGCTTAGCCAGTTTTCGACGAAAAGCGGCGCAATCGACATTTCTTCACAGACAAAATCGATGGTGGAGGAAGGGCTCCGATTGCAGGCTGAACTCATAGATGGCCGAAGTCAATTAGCGGCGCTGCGGCAAACATACTCTGAGGACAACTCCAGGGTGCGAGCTCTGGAGGCGCATAACGCGGAATTGCAAAAAGAATTAGACAAGATGGGCGGATTACCTCAAGGATCCGGAGCCAATGCCGCTGCGGGCGAGTCGCCTTACATTACTGCCGATGAATTGCCTGCGCTGGGAGTTACGTATTTTGATCTGGCGCGAAAGGTCCGTGTGGACGAAGCATTATGGGAGACTCTAACAAAACAATATGAAGCGGCAAAGGTAGAAGAAGCGGAAGAGATCCCAACCGTCGAAGTGCTCGATAAGGCAAATGTTCCTTTGAAGAAGACGTCGCCCAGGCGCCGTTCAATTGTGGAAATAGGGGCGATCGTATCTTTCGCTTTCGCTTGCGGTCTTGTACTCATCGGGACGATTTGGGATGGGATGGATCCTGAGGGAGAAACCCGGCGGCTCGTCTCAGATGCTGCCCAGGGGGTGATGGATTCCGGGCGATGGTATTGGAAGCTGCCGGGGATGAACTGGATTCATAAACGTTTAAGGAATAGGGGAAGCTCCGTTTAATTGTTGCAACCGCCGTTCAATTCGTGAATGCAATTTGGCATCCGTGATTATGAAGCGAAACGTAAGACTGCGTCTTCTGCATGCTGTCGGGGCAACGAGTCTCGGACCGATCATAACCGCGATTATTCAGCTCGTCAGCGTTCCCGTTTTCCTGCATTTCTGGGGTCCAAAGCTGTACGGCGAATGGCTTGTCCTGAGTGCGGTCCCAGTTTATTTAGGTTTTACCGATTTTGGCTTCGGAAGCGTAGCCGGGAACGACATGACGATGCAGGTGGCGCGGGGAGAGAAAGACGCCGCGCTCGAGGTATTTCAAAGCGTTTGGGTCCTAACGACAGCGGTCTCTGTTTCTTTCACCCTGTTAGTCGCCATCGGATTGTGGGCGATTCCGTTCGAAAGATGGCTTAAGGTCACGCTTTTGTCGAGAGGCCAGGTAAGCTTGATCCTATGTGTGCTTTGTATCTATGTACTTCTAGATATGCAATGGACCGTCATTGCGGCGGGGTTTCGGTGCGATGGAAATTATGCCATTGGAACGTTGCTCGGAAACTTCGTGAGATTTGGCACGAATGCCTCAAGTATCATCGTCCTCGCCTTTCACGCAACACCGCTTTTGGTCGCCCTAACTCTTGTGATCGCCCGCCTTTTGGGAAATTGGACTTGCCAGCTGGTTCTTAGGCGCAAGAGTCCCTGGCTGCACTATGGGCACCACCACGCCCGCCTCCGCGTCATACGAAAACTGTTCAGTCCCGCCATTGCCTACATGGCATTGTCCGCTGGGAACTCTTTTCTTTATCAGGGCATGACTATCGTCGTTAGTGCTGTACTCGGCCCAGTCGCTGTCGTGGTCTTCTCTACCACAAGGACCCTAACGCGATTTGCCTATCAGATGGTAGATATGATTACGAACAGCATATGGGCTGAATTGTCGACTGCATTTGGATCGGGCAATTGGCTGCTTGCACGCAAAATTCACCGGTACGCGTGCCAAGCTTCCCTTGTATTATCGTCTGTCGCAATTCTTTTTTTGATACTCTTCGGGGACCGAATATATGGTTATTGGACCCACTACAAGGTTGCCATCGACCATAGTTTATTCCATATACTGCTTTTCGAGGTGTTGGCCAATTCGTTTTGGTTCACCTCTTCGGTTGTGCCTCTCGCATGCAACCGCCATGAGCGGCAGGCTGTGGTCTATGTCGCGGTGACAGGGCTTTCTCTGCCCGTCGCATATTTATTGTTGCCGCGGCTGGGGTTAGCTGGCGCGGGAATTAGCCTTCTATTGGCGGACTTATGCATGATTAGTTATGTGCTTCCCCGTTCGCTCGCGCTCCTTCACGACAACATGAGAGAGTTTGCGCTTGCTTTACTTCGACCTCCTTCATTGAGGGCATCCACCTTGGGAATCGTGGATTAGCGAGAGGCCCTATTATGAGCAGAGTTCGCGCAAACATGGTTTGTCGCAACGTCATTCGTTGATGCGGAATTTCGAATGGAAGAAGGTAAGCGGTTATGGACTCAATTGATCCCGCCACTCAGCGAGCGATTGAAATTCAGCGCGGATACTACGCCGAGACTGCAATTCATTATGATGAATTGCATGTGCGTGAGGGTGACGAACATAGTTTCGCGCTGCGTTTCATGCTTTCAGTCATTGAGCATTTTGGCGTGCAATCCATCCTGGATATTGGAAGCGGGACCGGGCGAAGTTTGCTAAAAATCAAGCGTGAGAAGCCGGGCGTTACGGTGGTTGGTGTTGAGCCGTCTGCCGAGCTCCGCGGAATTGGACACGCGAAGGGATTATCGACGTCGGAGCTGATCAACGGGGACGCGATGAATCTGACATTTAGCGACGGGGCGTTTGATCTTGTCTGCGAATTCGGGGCTCTGCATCACATTCCATTGCCGGCGAAGGCGGTGTCTGAGATGTTACGAGTCTCCCGCAAGTGCATCTTCATCTCGGACTGCAATAACTTTGGGCGAGGCTCCGCGATCTCACGGGCGTTGAAGCAGGTATTTAACGCCGTCGGGCTCTGGCAGCTTGCCTACTGGATTAAGACAAAAGGGAGGGGCTACAGTATTAGCGAAGGCGACGGATTAGCTTATTCATACTCTGTATTTGGCGACTATAAACAGATAAGGAAATGTTGCAAGTCGGTTTACCTTCTGAATACTTCCGGCGAGGGCCCAAACCTCTATCGCACGGCGCCCCATGTGGCGCTTCTCGGCGTTAAGGGGCCCGAACAAAGTAGCTTCAATATCGCGAGTTAGACCGCGTCCGCCGGAGAAGTCATGTTTGGGCACTGTGCGGATTGGGGCAATTCAGCAGGACTATGGTAATCATCTCGAATGGCTTCTCAAAGTTTCATTTATCAGTAGCTGCGGCGGAGGCAGATCGCCGGCATTTATTAACATCGTTTTTGACGGGGGCTTACCCAACTCGGTCTCTTCGGAAAATACTTTCGCTCCCGTATATACGGACTAACTCAAAGGCTAATCGGCTTGCCGCAAGGATGGATGACGTTCCTGAGGAGCAGGTTCACCCACTTTTTTCCGCGGAAGTACTGCATGCACTTGGAGCCGTGTTCCACAGTGGCGCCATGGATATCGAGTCTCTCCGCTTCTACGGCAGACTGGCGTGTCGTCACGTTGAACGTGCGGCGGCAGCGGGTGCCCGCATTTACCACTATCGGGCAGGATTCGGAGGGGCGTCATTGGAGGTCGCAAGAAAGCGCGGGATGTTCCTCTTGTGCGACCATTCGATCGCTCACCCTCTTACCGTTGAAGCATTGATGAACAATGCAGGTAGGATGCCTGCGCGAGAAGAAACATTGAGTGCCGGCAAGATATGGATGCATTTCTTCCAGGATATTGAGCAGGCCGATGCCGTCCTGGTAAATTCGCATTTCGTCCGAGACACTTTCGTGGCTTCCGGTTATGATCGGCTTCCCATTCATGTGATCTACTTGGGAATCGATGAAGCCTTCCTGACTCGAATACCAGAGCGGAAAGCCGCTTCAAGTGAATTTAGTTTGCTGTTTGCGGGAACTTTCGATAAACGCAAAGGTGCAGAATTGCTCATTGGCGCAGTGGGGCGGCTCGACAATATACCCTGGCGGCTTGAAATCGCGGGACCAGTGGGACGTGACATGGCGGGGCGAGCCCAGCAGTTCTTTTCCCATCCTCGCGTGAAGTATCTGGGTAATTTGTCCCGGCTGGAACTCGCAAGAGCCATGTCAAGAGCCGATGTTTTCGTCTTTCCATCCCTTGCCGAGGGCTCCGCGAGAGTTGTCTTCGAAGCGCTCGCGTGTGGTTGCTACGTCATTACGACTCCGAACAGTGGGTCTATTGTTGAGGACGGGGTTCATGGCGCGATTATCCCGCCCGGCGAAAGCGCGGCCTTAGCAGAAGCCGTTGAAAATGCTTATCAGCATCGCGATGAGGTTTCTGAGATCGGCAAGAACAACACTCTGTGCGTACGGGCGAAATACCGGCAGTGCGACTACGGCGACCAACTGGCGGGGCTATACAAAGTGTTAAGCGGTGAGTCTTGATGTGGCGCCTGCCGACGCCTGAGTTGCAAGAGGGGCAAGCGAGATGATTGAACGATTTCAGCAGTCGATGATGGCAAAGGAAAGCGTCGATCGGCTTTGCGACCATACATACTTGCCACGCTTGCTGGGCCCCACCTCCACGGTTTTGGATCTCGGAGCGAACAGGGGAAGTTTTTCTCATGGAATGATTTCCAAATATCACTGCCGAGTTTTCGCAGTAGAGCCGGTGTCTGACCTTCGAGTTGGCATTGCGCCATCTACCAGCCTTACGCTCCTTCCTTTCGCAGTGGGCGGCAGAGTTGGACGAGCGCGGATGAATGTTTTCGGCTCACGATGTGCAAGCGTGCTGCAGGGGAAAGAGGGTGAGGCTCCGACTCATAACGAAGAAGTGGAAATGCTGGACCTGCGAGGCGTTCTTGGATGCGTCAGAGCCGAGAGAGTTGATCTGATGAAGGTCGACATAGAAGGCGCCGAGGTTGAAATGTTCAGCGCGGCCTCCGATGCTGATCTCCTAAGGTGTACCCAGATTACGGTGGAATTCCACGACTTCGTTTACCCGGAACAGAGACGGCAGGTAGAGTCGGTCAAGCGGCGGTTGCGGAGTCTTGGGTTCTGGGTTATCAACTTCTCGCTCGATAACACGGATGTACTCTTTGTCAACAAGGCTGCGAGCGGCGCGGGAAGGCTTGAATACATGAAACTGAAATACATTACGAAGTACATGCGCGGTATTCGTCGCCGACTAAGTGGTTATCGGCGCGCCATTCGCTAGTCTTAACTGAGCTTCCCACTGAGAATTTAGCTGAGAACTAAGATGACTTTTCGTTCGGTCCGACCCAAATTCCCCGACGCGACGCTGCGGTCTGCATCGAGGGTGGAATCTGCGGCACTGGGCCAGCCCGGTAGGCTTGATTGGCTTGATGCTTTGCGGGGTTGGGCAGTGCTCGGCGTTTTAATGGTGCACGCAGGAAATCCTGTACCGGGCCAAGGCCTTGCAAAGAAAGTCGCGGAGACAGGACAATACGGCGTCCAACTGTTTTTTATTGTGAGCGCCTTGACTATCAGCATGACCTATGAGTCGCACATTGCGCGATTTGGTACAAGTCTCCGATCACAGCTTGCGTGGTTCACAAAGAGGTTTTTTCGAATCGCCCCTCTCTATTACCTTGCGGCGATTCTTTACCCGATCGAACAACTTATTATTTACGATCTCAGCCACCATCATTACGGGTCGGAGACGCGGATCTCGAATGTCATCGCTAATATACTCTTCCTCCATACGTGGATCCCCTCCGCGAACAATTCAGTCGTGCCAGGCGGCTGGTCCATCGGCGTGGAAATGTTCTTCTACTTGCTGGTGCCCGTTTGTTGGTTGCTTGTACCTGTACGCCACCGGGTAAGAGCCCTCGGCCTCGTTGCGCTTACCTTTCTAACTGTTACCGAACTTGTGAGCAAGCTTTCGACGGGAGGTTATTTTGTTGGTAACAACACATACCTTTATTACTGGTTTCCAACGGAAGCTCCAGTCCTAATTATCGGACTTGTCTTCTATTTCTTCTACAAATCTGAACTGCACAGCCAATCGAGTTCAAAGTACAGCGTGATCTGGTTGTGTGGATTCTTAGGATTGTTTCTGGCTGGCGTATATCTCGGAACCTGGAAAGGGGTTATGCCGGTGGCATCCCCGACCATTCTGGCCTTTGCCTTTATATCCTTAATCCTAGGTCTAAGCGGCTGGATGAGGGCCATCGTTGGCGGCAAGTTAGCCGTTTTTCTCGGGAGAATCAGTTTTAGCATCTATATATTTCACTTCATCGTCCTCGACTGTCTGAGAGCGGTTTTGCGGATCGTTCACTTCAACCGATCGTGGCCTTTGACACTGCCTTTTCTGTTTGTCGTAACCGTAGTCGTGACGAGTGGAGTTGCGCTTGTTAGCAAGCGAGCGATTGAAGACCCCGCCATTGGTTATGGGCATAAACTCAGTCGATTGATCGCGTCAGGCTTGGTTGGCGCGCAGGCAGGGCCGGCAGGACAAACGATTTTGTGATTCGGCCGATCGCGAGGTTAAAAGAAAGGGAGGAGTGATTCCGCTGTGCAAGAAGGACTGGGCGGCCGGAGTGAATTCGTTGTGATAAAGGCGGAAAATCGTAGAACGGCCGGTGTTCGGAAGCGCCCTGCAGCCGTGGACCCCGAGGACGTTCTCGTCTTCCTCATCCCCTGTCTACAGTTTCTTCGAATCAACCTGATCGGTGTTTTAGACGGCTCCGACCTGATCCTATTGATCGTATTCCTGTACCTTGCTTTTCGGAGAAGGCTGCGGATTGCGACGCCGGTTGGCAAGTGGACTTTGGCCCTATGTGCATTATGGCTTGCCTCGCAATGTGTGACCGATATTGTTAGGCACTCGACGTTCGCAGATTTTGCACGGGGCTGGAGCAATATCGGGCTAACTTTCGTCAATCTGGCCGCGCTATGGACGCTATTGTACGGGCGACCGCGGCGACTCGTGATCTTCGGTTGGGGTCTGGCAACAGGCGGGGTGCTTCTGTTTTTGGCTAGTCCGCATGAAGAACTGGAAAGCCCGACGCTTGCGTTCGCCTGGAAATTTTTCTTTGCTTATTCAATGAGCCTGGGAGTGTTCCTCCTGGCCGGGCGAAAAGAGTGTCGCGGCCACTGGCCGATCACCTTGGCTGTGATGATGGGTATCATCAACATAGCGCTGGGAAGCCGAGCTTACGGCGGAATTTGCATGGCAGCGGCCTTTTTGCTTTTCGTGGTTCGGGTCGCGCGCAGAAAAAATCCAGGGATCTCAAGGCTGAAGGCCGGGACGGCAGTGGCGTTGGCTGCTTCGATCCTGTTGAGCGTGACCGGCGTGATGTGGGCCTACGGACGCGCGGCGAGCGCGGGCGTCCTGGGTCAGGATGCGAAAGACAAGTATGAGCAGGAATCCAGCGGGAAATACGGGGTGCTCCTAGGGGGGCGCACGGAGTTACTAGCGTCACTTCCGGCGGTTTACGATTCGCCCATACTTGGGCATGGCTCATGGGCAAAAGATCCGATTTATATCATCCAGCAGCACCAGGCGTTGTTCTTGCTGGGATACCAGGATGCTGCGAGGCTAATTACCCCTCAAGACTTGCGGTACGGCCTGATCCCAGCGCACTCATATTTCTTTCAGGCCTGGGTAGATGCCGGCATTCTCGGAGCGGTCTTTTGGGGGTGGGTCCTCGTGATGACGGCCAGAGTGTTGTTGCGGATCTATCCTGAGACCGCTCGGTTACTGCCGGCAGCGGCCTTTCTAGTATTCTTGCTGCTATGGAGCATTCCGTTTTCTCCCTATGGAACGGACGGGCGACTCACTTTTCCATACACGTTTGTGATGCTGATGACCCTTATGGATACGCCATTTCGCACGACTGTGCGCGTCACGACCACTCCCGCAGGGCGAATACCTCGAACCAAGCCGAAAAGAATCGCCTGAATGTCGGTATTGTTACTTTGTCTTATAACCAGCGGGCCTTTCGACGGGAGTCGATTCGAGCAGTATTTTGGTCGAAAGCCAAGTTGACGACGAGGGGTTCCACATGAGGATCGCCGTCCTTTGGACCGGCCTGTCTGGGTATCTGAACGCCTGCCTGAAGGAACTTGCAAGCCGCGAGGGGGTCGAACTATTCGTGAGTCACCTTGCCCCGATACAGCAAGCGCCTTACGATGACACGCAATTCAGATGGATGCAAAATCGTCTCGTGTTGCAATCGGACACGGACTTCGCTCCTTTGCTTAGGCGCCTGAAGGTCTTTAAGCCGGAAATAGTCGCCTTCTGTGGATGGCATGTGCCCGCATATCGAAAGATGGCCAGGAAACTGGCTAAACGTTGCTGGCGTATTTTGGCTATGGATAACTGCTGGAATGCCACTGCGAAGCAGCGCCTCGGGATGCTCGTCGCGCCGTGGTACGTCCGTCCGCTTGCGGATGCGGTCTGGGTTCCCGGGGAGCGGCAAGCGATTTTTGCGAGGAGATTGGGATTCGAGCAGCGCGAAATTCTCCGGGGTATGTATTCGTGCAATCAGCCGGCAATTGAAACCGTGCATCTTTCCCGCCGGAATGAAGGGCGCGCCGTGCCGCATTCGTTTCTGTTCATGGGCCGATTCGTTTCCAGCAAAGGGATCCGCCAGCTGGTTGAGGCCTACCGGTCGTACCGCGAGAAATCCAGCGATCCCTGGCCTCTGGTCTGTTGCGGCACCGGTCCATTGAGCCCACTTTTGGAAGGAAGGCAAGGGATCCGCGTGGAAGGGTTTGTGCAGCCGGGCCGCCTTTGCGACATTCTCGCCGGTGCGGGATGCTTGATCCTGCCGAGCACGTTTGAGCCATGGGCGTTGGTGGTCCACGAGGCGGCTTCAGCGGGATTGTTGATTCTTGCGTCTGAGAGAGTCGGCGCGGCCGCACACCTTGTCCAAAGTAACTTCAACGGATACATCTTTGATGGCCGAGACGTGAAAGCACTTGCCGCGCTGATGTCTCATGTCAGCAATCTGAGCGATGCGCGACTTGATGCCATGTCAGGCGCCAGCCATCTGCTCTCAAAGCAATTCACTCCGGCGCGATGGGCCGACACGCTCCTTGAAGGCATTGACAGATTCTCCTTGCGATCAGTGCATGGCGATGGCGAGTAAAAGGAAAGACTGGCCGGGATGAGAATCGGCTTCGTTAGTGTTGAGGATGCGACCGACGTCAAAACCTGGTCAGGCATACCTTTTCACATTCTCAAGCACCTGCGGGACCAGAACGTCGAGGTGGAATTATATTCGCCGCTCGCGCGCGATTACAGGCGCCGCCTTTTTCTGCCCGGGGCGCTCGCTCGCCTTCGAGGTCGGCCGGCATCCCTGGAACGGCATCCGATCGCCTTACGTTCTTTCGCCAGGCAAATCTCGAAAAAGCTGCGCGAGCACCCGGTCGATGTGATATTTGCAACCAGCTCCATTCCGATCACGCTGTTGGAATGTCCTCAGCCCATCATTTTCTGGACGGACGCCGTGGTTCACGCGATGTATGAGTACTACGCGGGGGGCTTCGCCAATTTGACCACTGCAGCCATGGGGCGCGGCAAATGGCAAGAAGAAGAGGCGCTCCGCCGCTGCGCAATCGCAGCTTATTCGTCCACGTGGGCAGTGGAAACTGCAAAAGATTTGACTGACCCGCAGAAGGTTCGCCTGCTCCCATTTGGTTCCAACA
>Ga0265316_10000109_pt1 | contig 88245 bp, 78 predicted proteins | sample 4522metaG_FD_202092 | JGI IMG/M metagenome (GOLD analysis project Ga0265316, IMG submission 202092) | Rhizosphere microbial communities from Carex aquatilis grown in University of Washington, Seatle, WA, United States - 4-5-22 metaG | ecosystem: Host-associated > Plants > Roots > Rhizosphere >... | reverse complement strand
CTATGTCATTGCGAGGCCGAAGGCCGAAGCAATCTCTTCTTTTAATCTGCAATCCTCAATCTGGTTTCAGTCCTCGGTCTTGAGTTCACCGTTGTTCTTGCATTCCGCCAGCTCGCCCGGCTCAGCAGTTTTCCTGTAGCCCAGCGCCTTGATTACCTCCAGCACCTCTGTCCACGTCGGGAATGGCCTGGCGTTGGCCTTCTTGTATTCATTGATGGCCATCAAAAACTCGAACTGCTCATCGGACATCTGTCCTTCTTCGGCGCTTCTGCGGTCCTCGCTACGACGACGGCCTGGTCCTCTTCGTCTGTCCAGGCCGATTCTCCTGTCCAGCCCTGCTGCTCGCCGGTCAATACCGACTCGCCTGTCAACGACACTGGCTCTGCGGTCCTCCTCGGTGCTGCATCCCACGGGCTGTTGCTCTTTGTTCAGTTCATTTGTTGCCATTGCGTCTCCCTCGTTTATTAACTGCACGCCGTACGCTGTACGCCGTGTCCTGGTTTATCTAATCCTCAAAGATATCGCCTTCTAAGTCGTCCTCGGTTTCTTCATCGAGTCCGAACTCATAAAAATCATCGTACGCGTCCTGCGACTCGATTACCACGTGCGCCTCGTCCACCATATCGTCCGGCACATACACGGCGTAATGGAAACCCTCGCCGAACTCATTCGCTCTTTCCTTTACCATCGCCGGGATATCGTTGGTCTTCAGCAGTGTCTCGCAGTCCTTCGCCTCATCCAGCGAGCTTGATGTTGCCACCACGACAAGCTCCTGCATCCCCCGGCTGTGGTTTCGGCCGTTGCTCTTCGGCTCCGAATGCACTGAAGTCGATTGTCCTCTATTTGCCTTTCTCGTCTTCTTATTCATTGTTCCATCTCCCTGTCTTACATCTCGTTTCTCGTCGTATTGCGTAGTCAGTTCGGACTACGCAGAACTCTCATTAATTTATTCGTCAATTACTCATCACCTGTTTATCAGAAAATATCATCTTTTTTAATTGTGTCGCCTTCGCCTAACCCCTTGTCTGTGCCAATCTTACGATTCGCATCTGTCGAATGTTCAATGTTCTTCCGTTTAAATCCGCAATTGGCGTTTATCCGCTGTGTAGTTTGGCGGGTTTATTCGCCTTATGGGAGGCGGCAGGGGGGCATAAAACGAAAAAGGCCACGTCCTTTGGACGTGGCCTTTTGTCTGAGTCAATTGCTGGTCGTCTATTTCGGTACTACGTTTGTCGCGCAGGGGCCTTTTTTGCCCTGGCCAACCTCGTACTCAACTACCTGACCTTCGCTCAAGCTTGAATACCCGGATGACTTAATTTCCGAGTGATGAACGAACAGGTCTGGGCCGCCATCATCAGCTACGATAAACCCGAAACCCTTTTGATCGTTGAACCATTTTACTTTACCTGTACTCACTAAACTGCTCCTTGGCCTTTTAATCGGCCGTCAATCTATAATACCTCTCACATTTTGTGTTTGGAATATCCTCGAGAGGTGAAAAGATATGCCCTACATGATGTATATTATACGATGTTTTCCCCCTCCTGCACCATAAATAATAAAAAATTATTCAAAATTTTCGGAGGGATGCGGAAATAGACCCCAGATAACGACGTTCCTGGGCCTTCGATGTGCTGCGGGAGGGACGCAGGACTAAGCATTTAAGTGCAGGAATGTTAGTTAATGCTTAGCAGGTATTGCCGCATCGAAACGTATAATATATATAGGAATGGTTAGAAATAGAACAGTTGTTATAAAAAGAAAGAAGGTTTGTTTATGGGTCTGTTGCTTTTAATCTTGTTGATATTGGTTCTCGTGGGCGGTTTGCCCAGATGGAATTACAGTCGTAACTGGGGTTATGCCCCGAGCGGCCTATTGAGCGTTGTGGTTGTAACAGTGATTATCCTGCTTGTGCTTGGCTACATACCACGCGGCTTCTGAAAGCAGGATTTTCTTCGCCCGATAGGGCGTATGGCTGTAAGCAGCAATGAGGTTTAAATTATTAAAGGGGGTGTACTGTGAATAAATACGTAAATGATTCAAAAGCGAAGCAGGTGTCCGCAGCTCAGCAAACGCAACAAAAGGATTCACAAACCGCAACGGTGGCCGTTACGCCTACGCACAAAGAAATTGCCAGGCGGGCGTATCAAATTTACATCGAGAATGGTCGCCGGCAAGGTCAAAGTGAACAGTACTGGCTGCAAGCCGAACAGGAGCTGAAGAATCGAAAGCACTGGCGGCAGGCTGAAGAGCAATGACAACACCTGTGTAATCCGTCCGCCCTGCCTGTGCTGAGCTTGTCGAAGCGAGCAAGTGCAGGGCGTTGAAGGGTGGGTTAATGAAACATTGGCCGCTGGGGCACTATATAAGTATATAAGCATACACTTATATGTTTGCCTGAAATCCAGCACCCAGCAAATTAATAATTAAAAACTAAACGCTGCTTTTTCCCCGCCTTTGGCGTTTCCGCAACTAAGCACTCAACACTAAACACTTCCCGGAAGGGATGGCCAAGCCACAAAAATACTTTAGCCACTTAGTGGCGGAACAGACCCCCCGATTAAAAATTTTGCATTTATACGCATTTTTCTGTTGCAAAATGAATTGTTATCCGACATATAAGAGAACAATTCGTTTGCGGGCTCAACGGTGTGGGCCGGCTTTAATGGACTTTAGGTTCTTTTTTTATGGAGGTTTTTTTAACATGGCAAAGGCAAAAGAAGTTTTGATTGTCGCAAGCAAAGTCAGAGCATATGTAAAGAGCAAGAAGATGATGACCTCATCTGATGCGATTGCCGCCATCAGCGATAAGGTCTATTGCATTCTTGACCATGCCTGCGAAAGAACAAAGGCAAATCGTCGCAGCACTCTTAAACCACAGGACCTCTAACCTGTCTCGGCGGGGCAACAAGCCTTAGCCGGATATCCAGCTCCATTGCAAAGCGGGCAACTGCTTAGCATGGCTGTATTGGTTTGAACGTAACACCCTTATTTTAAGGAGGTTATGTTCATAGAAGCAAAAAGCATAGAAAGGCCGATATGTCTTCGGGCATGTCGGCCTTTTCCATTATTTCTTAGGGGGTAAATTACCAATCCGCTGGCTGTGGTGCTACCCATCCCGGCTTAGTTATCACACCTTAAAGCTGTCGAATGCCATAATTGTCAGAAAATCTCGAAAATTTTCAAAAAATTTTGCATATTTCCCATATTGCCCGGCTACCCTGTACCAGACCGGTAAAATCCCATTGCCTAAAGCTCAAATTGCCCTATCAGCCAAAAAAAACTCAACTGTAAGCCCTGAAAAGCCCGATTATTGTATCAGACAGCTTGTTTTTGGATGTGGCGTCCGGTTTTGTTTTTGGGTGTAATTTAAGATAGTCTAAATTTCTGACGATACCGTTTGGAGTAAATGGTCTGGCGGCTTATTGGGGTATTTGTTAGTCCACACCGCCTTTTGGGAACGTGGTTATAAATCATTGTAAATTAAATAATTAACGCAAAAATTAAATAATCAACGGTTAATTACATTAACGCCTGTTAGGCAACGAGGAAAAACGATGAAAGTTTTCATGCTTGGTTGGGAATTCCCGCCCTATATTTCAGGGGGATTGGGTACGGCGTGTTATGGCCTGACCAAAGCACTGGACCAGATGGGGGTGCAGATAACTTTCGTGTTGCCGACGGTGGTTCAAACGCAATATGCAAGTCACGTGAAGTTGGTAAGCGCGGCAATGCAGCCGGAACTGGATAAGCCGATTCAGGTCAAGCAGTTGAAAAACACCAAATTCCGGACGCTTACCTCCGCGTTACAGCCATATCAGACAGCAAACAGCTACCAGAAAAGAATCGAGGATTCGCTTGCCCAGATTCACATGGCACACGGGAAGACAGACCAATTCGTAGGCAAGCTGGATTACAGCGGGGATATGTACACGGAAGTTCAACGGTACGCGGAGCTGGCGATACGGTTGGCGGCGAATGAGGAATTCGACGTTATTCACGCCCATGACTGGATGACGTATCCGGCAGGGGCGGCGGTGGCAAGATTGACAGGCAAGCCATTGGTGATACACGTTCACTCGACGGAATTTGACCGCAGCGGGGAAAACGTCAACCAGATGATTTACGACATCGAGCGGATGGGGATGCACGTCTCGGACAAGATAATCGCGGTGAGCCATCTTACGAGAAATATAATCATCAGCCGATACGGGATAAGCGGCGACAAGGTCGAGGTCGTTTATAACGGGGTCGAGAGAAACGGCAATAATAACTGGCCCATAGGGGACACCACAATTAACAACGACGAGAAAATCGTTCTGTTCCTGGGCCGGATAACGATGCAGAAGGGGCCTGATTATTTCCTGCGGGCGGCGAAAAAGGTCCTGGAAAAGATGGACAACGTGAAGTTCGTGATGGCCGGGTCGGGGGACATGATGAACCGGTCGGTGGAGATGGCCGCGGCGCTGGGGATAGGGAGCAAGGTTTTGTTTACGGGCTTTTTACGCGGCGACGACGTTCATAAGATTTTCAAGATGGCGGACCTGTACGTTATGCCATCGGTGTCGGAGCCATTCGGAATTGCACCTCTTGAGGCATTAGACAACGATGTCCCGATTATAATCAGCAAGCAAAGCGGCGTTTCGGAGGTCATTCAGCATGCGCTGAAGGTCGATTTCTGGGACGTCGATGAAATAGCGAACAAGATAGTTGCCGTATTGAAGTATCCGCCCCTGGGGATAACGCTGCGAAGCCACGGCAATTACGAGGTAAGGAAGCTTCGGTGGAGTGATTCGGCGGCAAAATGCGCCAGGATTTATGAAGATACGCTTGTTGGGGCGAGCGCGTAGTTTGGATTACCAATTTGCGATTGCCGATTGTCGATTTAGGAATGCGGAAAGAGCGGATTAAGCAAGTTGTGATTTTAGATTTATAATTGTATATAACACACATTAAACGAGGGCAAAGGAATGGCTTCGGTTTGCTTTTACTTTCAGGTACATCAGCCGACAAGATTGAGGCACTACACCGTATTTGACGACCACAGCTATTATTTTGACGACCAGAAGAACGCGGATATTTGCCGAAAGGTCGCCAACAAGTGTTATCTTCCAGCCAACCGTTTGATGCTCGATTTGATTCGCAAATACGACGGGAAATTCAAAATATCATACAGCATTACGGGAGTTCTCTTAGAGCAGCTTAGCACATATTGCCCCGAGGTGCTGAGCACATTCGATGCGCTGGCGAGGACGGGGTGCGTGGAATTCCTGGGGGAGACGTATTATCACAGTTTGAGCTTCCTGTATTCGCGCAACGAATTCGCGGCGCAGGTGAGCAAGCATACACAAAAAATAGAGGAGCTTTTCGGTCAGACGCCGAAGGTGTTCAGGAATACGGAGCTAATCTATAATAACGAGCTTGCATCGATGATTGAGTCGATGGGACGTTTTGACGCGATAATCACCGAAGGAGCGGACCATATACTGGGGTATCGAAGCCCGAATTTTGTGTATAGCCCGAAGGGGTGCAGCAAGCTGAAGCTGCTGCTGAAAAATTATCAGTTGAGCGACGATATTGCTTTTAGATTTTCGAACAGGGGCTGGGCGCAATGGCCTTTGACGTCGGACAAGTTTGCGCACTGGGTGAGCAGGGTGAACGGCAACGGTTTTGTGGTGAATTTGTTTATGGACTACGAGACGCTGGGCGAACACCAGTGGAAGGAGACGGGGATATTTGACTTTATGCGGCATCTGCCGGGCGAGATTTTGAAGCACCCGGACAATGACTTCAAGACGCCGAGCGAGGTGGCTAAGACGTATGAGCCGATGGGGGTGATCGATGTGCCTCACCTGATAAGCTGGGCGGACATCGAGAGAGATTTGTCGGCGTGGTTAGGTAACGCGATGCAATCGAACTCGATTCATGAACTGTACCGGCTAGAAAAGAAGATTAAAGCGTCGGGCGACGAAACCCTCATAAACGACTGGCGCAAAATGCAGACATCGGACCATTTCTATTATATGTGCACGAAGTGGTTCGCGGACGGGGACGTACATAAGTATTTCAATCCTTATGATTCGCCATACGAATCATATATCAACTTCATGAATATTTTATGCAACCTTCAGGGGCGGTGCGCAAAACATCAGCAGCAGACGGCGCCGGCCCTTCGACAGTTCGACGATGCTCACCGCGGGCAAGCTCAGGACAGGCAAGGGGCGGTGGCGTAAGTTAGTTTTTAGTTTTGAGTGTTTAGTGCTTAGTTGCGGAAGTGCCAAAGGCGGAGGAATGCTTAATAAATGTCCAATATCCAATATCGAATGTCCAATGATGAAGTAACCCCCGTCACACGCCTTATCCTGTTTTCTCCTTGTCTGTTCAACTGTAACGCGTATAATAAAAATTGTCTTTGCCGGGGAAAAGGCACCGGAGAATGAGAGAATGAGTTGTGTGCAGGAGGGGTATGAGACGCAATTCAATAGAACAAGCTCGAGTGTTTGAGCAGGACAACTAAAAAAGAAGGAATAGCAATAAATGCCTCCGCAATTTGTATTCGAAATGAGCGACGTAAGCAAGAATTACGGCGACAAGGAAGTTCTTCGCAACATATCACTTTCATTTTTTTACGGGGCCAAGATAGGAGTGGTAGGCGAGAACGGCTCCGGGAAAAGTACGCTGCTGAAAATAATGGCCGGCCTTGACAATGACTTTCACGGTGAGACAAAACTGTCGGCCAAGATGAAGGTGCGATATGTTGCCCAGGAGCCGCAGATTGAACTGGACAAAACCGTCAGGGACAACCTTCTTGCGGCGATAAAGCCAACACTCGATATGATTGAACGCTTCAATAAAATATCGGAGCAGCTTGCCGAGCCCGGGTCTGATGATGAGATGAACAAGCTGATGGAAGAGATGAGCGTTTTGCAGGACAAGATAGATGCGTGCGAGGGCTGGGAAACGGACCGTCTTATCGATATCGTCTCAGATGCCATGCTGCTGCCGCCTGATGACACACCCGTAAGCCGGCTTTCCGGGGGAGAACGCAGGCGTGTGGCATTGTGTATGGCGCTTCTTGAAAAGCCCGACCTGCTATTGCTGGATGAGCCGACCAACCATCTTGACGCTGAAACCGTTCAATGGCTGGAAGTCGCTTTGCGGGAGTATCACGGCACGGTAATCATTGTAACGCACGACCGCTATTTCCTGGACAATATCACAAAGTGGATACTCGAACTTGATAAAGGCCGGGGCTTGCCGTTCGAAGGGAACTATTCGGCATGGCTTAAGCAGAAAATAGAGATTCTGCGGATAACAGGCAAGAATGAGTCGTCGAGGCAGAAGACACTTGCGCGTGAGCTGGAATGGATTAATATGCCGGCCAAGGAGCGCAACCAGGCAAACCAGGGACGTATCAGCGCTTCTAACCGGTTCGCCGCCGCGTCTCCGGAAGACAGGCAAGGTGACATGGCGATACAGATACCATCGGGCGCGCGTCTGGGCAACAAGGTGCTTTCGTTTAAAAATGTATCAAAGAGCTATGGTGAAACCCTGCTGCTCGACGGCTGCTCGTTTGAATTGCCGCGCAATGCGATTGTTGGCGTCATCGGGCCCAATGGAATCGGCAAGACAACACTTTTCCGGATGATAACAAAACAGGAGCAGCCCGATTCCGGCCAGATAGAAACAGGCGAGAGTGTCTCTATCGGCCATGTTGACCAGCATCGTGATTCCCTTGACGGCAGCAAAACGATATTTGAGGAAATATCGGATGGCCTTGACAGTATCGACGTCGGCGGCGATTCCATTTCGTCGCGTGCCTATATTGCAAAGTTTAATTTCAGAGGCACACAGCAGCAGAAGAAAGTGTCCCAATGTTCCGGCGGCGAGCTTAACAGGATTCACTTGGCAAAGATGCTGCGGCAAGGCGGCAATCTGCTGCTTCTTGATGAACCGACCAATGACCTTGATGTCGATACCATGCGTGTTCTGGAGCAGGCCATCATAGATTTCCAGGGCTGCGCTTTGGTTATCAGCCATGATCGTTTCTTTCTCGACCGGATATGCACGCACCTGCTTGTTTTTGAGGGCAACGGTAAAACGCAATGGTTCCAGGGCAATTTCGCAACCTACGAAGAAAAAGTCCAGGCGGAAAATCCGGACCGTTTGATTCGCCGCCGTAACAAGTACAAGCAGATTAAGCTGAGGCGATGACAACCTATGATTAACTTTGGAATTACAGAACGAAAAAAACAAGAGCTTGAACAACGTATGCAGAAATGCAATTTGTTCGAGAAAGATATAGCGGAAAAGTTCGTCAGGAGCAGCGGTTCAGGGGGCCAGAAGGTAAATAAAAGCTCCACCTGTGTTTATCTAAAACATATCACCAGCGGCTTATCAGTAAAAATTCAAAAGAGCCGAAGCCAGGGGCTTAACCGTTATTATGGCAGAAAAAAAATGTGTGAATTGCTTGAGAATAAACTTTTGGGAAAAGAAAGCCCAGATACCAAAAGGATAGAAAAGATTCGAAAGCAGAAAGACAGGAATAGACGCAGAAGTTCCTCATAATAAAAAACAAGGGATGCAGAGTGAGGTGCTCTACGCAGGACAGGCGTCCTTAATAAATGTCCAATATCCAATATCGAATGTTCAATGATGAAGTGAATTACGCCTACGGCGGGGAAACCCTTAGTAAATGTCCAATGTTCAATATTAAATGTTCAATGTCCAACCCGCCTTCGGCGGAGAAGAATTTATTCGAGAAGGGAGGAGACGGTTTGTCTGGCAACGCTGTCAGGTTTGAGGACCTTTTCCATTTTGGACGGATTCGAGGAGCGGGCAATGGCTTCGTCCCTGGCGATGAGGCCATTTAAATATGCGTCGGCGATACTGCTGTCCATCGTCTGCATGCCGAATTTTCTGCTGGTTTCGATGACGTTTGCGATTTCGTAGATGCGGTTTTCGCGGATGCAGTTTCGGACAGCCGATGTGCAGAGGAGTATTTCGGTGCAGGGGACCATGCCGGGCTTGTCAACTCTGCGGAACAATGTCTGCGAGACGACGGCCTGGAGGGTGTTGGCGAGCATTGTGCGAATCTGGTTTTGCTGGCCCGCGGGATAGATATCGATGATACGCTCGATGGTTTGAGCGGCGTTGATAGTGTGCAGCGTCGAGAAGACGAGGTGGCCCGTTTCGGCGGCGGTCACGGTTGAGCGGCAGGTTTCGAGGTCACGCATTTCGCCGACCATGATGATGTCGGGGTCCTGACGCAGGACGCGTTTGAGAGCGGAGCCGAAGCTTGGGCAGTCGAACCCGATTTCACGCTGTTCGATTACGCTCATCCTGTTTTCGAGGGCGTATTCGATGGGGTCTTCGAGCGTGATGATGTGCTTGCGATATTTGGCGTTTATGACGCCGAGCATCGAGGCGAGCGTGGTGCTTTTGCCTGCGCCGGTGTGGCCCGTAACGAGGACGAGGCCTCGCGGGAGGTCGGTAAGCTCTTTGACGATTGGGGCCAGGTGCAGGTCGTCGATATTCGGAATCTTATTAGGAATCAGACGAAAAGCGATGGCGATGGTGCCTCTCTGGTAGTGAGCGTTGACGCGGAAGCGGTGACCATCGTCGAGAGTTGTCGAGAAGTCGGCGTCGCGGAGCGTTTCGAATTTTTTGAAGCGGTCCGGGCCGAGCATCGCAAGAACCATTTCCTTGGCGTGCTCGTTGCTGATGATGGGGAAATCCATATCAATGAGATCGGTATTTTTACGGAGAATTGGAGGAAGCCCGACATTGATGTGAACGTCGCTAGCACTTTGTCCAATAGCATTCGTAAGTATCGTTTTTACGTCAACCATAAACTCTCACTCAGAACAGCTCATTCAAAGTATAAGATGCTTATTCAAAGGTATTTAGCGCAACACCAGTAATCCCGCATAATTTTATCGACACAAGGGGGGTGCGGCTGAACCACGTATTAGACGGATTTTCACAGATTTTTAACCACGGATTGGCACGGATTAACACGGATTTTTGGAGATTGAAAAGAAGCGGTCCGGCTTCGTTTTATAACTACGCCGGGATCTACGCTACGCTTCGAGGGCCGATAATATCGGCGTTTAAATTGGGGTATGTTTCATGGCGATGCCGTAGAATCGCCAGACGGACTGGAAATCTTTATAGGACATTTTGATTTTGCCGAGGATGGGGTCGCCGATTGTTACGGTTTTATCGCTGACATCGAGAATGGCGACGCAATGGTCGAGAAGGAAGGCGTCTTTGATGACGGCAAGGGTGACATCAGCATCTTTCAATTGATTGACGGAGTCGAACTGGCGGAACCGGCAATCGATGCCAGAGGCGGCGTAGCGATCCTGGATGGCTTTGCAGAGCGACCAGGGCATAGTTCCAACGATGGGGCTTGTGTGTGAGAGTACGGCCAATTCGCCTTCCTGGGCAACGAAGCCGAGTTTTCGAAGAGCAGTAACGGCGGCAGCTGGGCCGCAGGTGTAGGGTGTTGATTGAACGCAGATATTGTCGGCGTCTGTTACGGTCGGCAGATTGGCGAGGTCTTTTTCGAGCACTAAGGGCAGTACGAAAGGCAGAACCGCGCCCCAGGCGACGACGCCAAGCATGAACAGGAAAACGACGGATTTTTCGATTCGGTTTGTGAGTCGGCCTATGAGGGTCATAGCGCCCATTGTGACTGTAAGGGCGATAATAACGAAACGCAGACGGCCTGAGGAAATCCAGGCGAATGGGGGAATGAAAGCGTTAAGGCCTGCGATGGTGATGAAGAGGAGCAGGAAGATGATCGCCAAGGGGATGAGATAGCCGAAAAACCAGCAGCGGCTTTTGAGACGGGAAAAGTAGCGGCCGCATTTGGCCCCGAGGAACGCTGCGTATATGACGCCTGCTAATTCAAACCACCCGCCCATTTTCTTCCTCTCCGGTCTGTGCCGGACTAACTATATGCCATGATGATATAAGCTGGTTTTATCTCACTCACCTGGTTTTTAATATAGCAAATTAGGGGGCATAAATCAAGTAAAATCAGAGAACCCCGCTTCGCCCTTTGGGCTACGCAGGACAGGCAGAAGACAGATGACGGAAGACGGTTCATATCACGGATTTGGGAACGATTGACAAGGTGGGTGGGCGAACATAAGATTCACAAATTAGTAATTATAGTTCATGTTTTCCATTATGGGTTGTCTGTTTTTAGGGGACGGTAATGCCGTTTTGGTGTGCTAAAAAAGGCACAGTCGCGTTTGTGCTGGTTTTAACGGCGATGCTTTGGTCGGCGGCGGGTTGCGCGGCATCGGCGGATTGTCCGAAGTTTCTGGCTGGGCATAAGGTCGGGACGGTGCAGTCGGCGGTGATAGGCGGGGCATCGGGGCTTGCGGCGAGCAGAAAGAATCCGGGCGTGCTGTGGATACATAACGATTATGGGCCTGGGTGCGTTTACGCGATGACCGCGGAGGGAAAGCATCTTGGGGTGTATAATCTTGCGGGGGCGAAGAATCGCAACTGGGAGGATATTGCGATTGGGCCGGGGCCCCAGGCGAATGTCGATTATATTTACGCCGGGGACATAGGCGATAATAACGCGAAAAGAAAAGATGTAACTATCTATCGGATTATTGAGCCGAATGTTGATGCCAATCAAACGCCTGTGAATGTTACCATTAATAACGTTGATGCAATTGTGCTGGTTTATCCTGATGGGCCGAGGGACGCGGAGACGCTGATTGTTGACCCGCGGACGAAAGATATTTATATCGTTTCAAAGGAGGGGACAAGCAAGGTTTATCGAGCGGCTTATCCGCAGGCGACGACGGGAAAGACGACGTTAGAGGAAGTGGCGAAACTGCACTGGGGGATGGCAACGGCGGGAGATATTTCGCCGGATGGTAACGAGATTATCATAAGGGGATATTTTGGGGCGTCGCTGTGGTTGCGGCCGAAGGAGGGGCCGATGTGGAAGGCGTTTGAAGGCAGCGAGTGTCCGATTCCGATTATTATGGAGCAGCAGGGGGAGGCGATTTGTTTTGACGCAAACGGGGCGGGGTATTACACGACGAGCGAGCACAGGCACCAGCCGATTTATTATTTTGGGCGAGATACTAAATCAAAGAATTAACATTGTGGACATTAGATTGCTTCGCCTCGCGAGAAAAACCAAGTATAAGAAATGTCCAATATTAAATATCCAATGTCCAACACTCAATCCGTCTAAGGAGCGGGGATATACAATCGTTTGATGAAGTTTTGTTCGGATTTGGTGAGGGAGACGATGCCGCCGAAATACAAGGCCCATAAGCGGACGAGGGTTGTGCCAGTGGCGAAATCCTTAACAATGGGGGCGTTTTTTTTGTCGGCGGCGATGAAAAGGCCGATGTCTTTGACGAGAAACGCGGAGACAGGTTTGGAGCCATCTCGCACAACCTTTCTCATACCTGACGCAATTTTTTCCGGAGAAGGTGTTTCGACCCACATGGGGGTGCCATTGACATAGACCATTTCCGCGGGTTCGAGGGGGCCCATAGCGAGGAGTTTGGCGGCGTCGGGGCGGTTCATAAAGTGAGCGATTGCGTTATTGTAAACGAAGGAAACAGGGAGGCATTGGCCGGTTGTATTGAGGACAGCTTTTTGAATAGCGGATTTGACGGCGAGGATTTTTTTCGCGGCGGGCGGATTGAGACGTAATGTTTTTAGTTTAGGGAGATTATTTTCGCAGCGATTGAGGACTTTGTGCAGGAGGCGCATTGCACCGGGGGCGTTTTTGGCGGTGACAAAGAGGCCGTGTTTGGCGAGGAAAATAATCTCAGGTTTTCTGCTGTAACGCTTTTCATAAGCGGTCACGAGGTGTGATGTTTTAATCGCGAGCGGGAAACCGGGCGCGGCGTAGGGAATCCAGAGCGGGGGGTATTTTTCGGATTTGAAGAGTTTGAGGACTTCCTTACGGCCATTTTTGGAATTGACATACGCGCCTATGACCAGGGGATGCAGGTGGATGACGCATTTATCGAGAAGGGCGTGGAGGTTGGCTTCAACGGAGGGGCGGGCCGTGCTTGCGATACCGTCACAGCAGTATGTGAGGTGACGGCTTATGATTTCCTGCTCACGTTTGGCGGCGGGGAGCTTGGCGAGGCACTTATCATTGATGACGCTGTGAAGTTTGTCGAGGCGGAGTTTTCGCCAGCCGAGACGGGCGTTCATATCTTTGAGGGCTGTGCCGCTTGATTTGATGAACATATATTTGCCGTCGCCGGTTTTGACGGAGGTGTTGCCGCCGGCGGCCTGGGTGAGGGCGGGGTCATAGCCGGTTTCGTTGGATATTCTTATCAGAATCGAAAGGGCGTTATCCATTTGACGCAGGGGAGGCGTATCGTTCGAGGAGTTTTTGTTCTGCCCTGTCGGTCCATATGCCGTTGTCGAGGCAGGCGGCGACGTCGGGTAATTTTTCGGTCATTTTGGCAATCATGGTGAGGGGCAATCCTTTGCAGACGGGGTAGGCGATAATTTTTCCGGCGATGGAGCGATTTTCGATTGCGCGGATTCCGTCGAGAACGCCGTCGAGGCCGCAGACGGCGGCGACGGAGATATTGGTATCGAGGACGCCTGATTCGAGTTTTGCCAGCTCGCGTTTCATATCTTCGAGGACTGAGCCGCTTGTGCCGACGAAATACATTTGCTTTTCGATGTAGGTATCGAGGTTTATTTTGGCGGTCATCGTGTCGGGGATTCCGGCGAAGATGTTTATGATGGCGCGTTTACCTGCGCTGAGGACGGTTGCGGCTGCAAGCTCCGGTACGGGCGCCATAATGACGGCGTAGTCGATGCCTTCGGGCATTTTGTCTTTGACGGGACTATATTGTTTATACGGGACGTTTTTGGCGGCTGCCATTGGTTCGGCTACTTTCAACAATGTAGCGAGGCGTCCATCATCGGAGTCGCCGGCGGAGATGCTGACGCCTTCGATGCCGCGGTAGATATTACGAATAACGTGCATTGTGCCCATAGGGCCTGCTGCGCCTACGATGTTGATTTTGTCGCCTTTGCGGATTTCGCTCGACTGGGGAATGTGTTTCATCGAGTCAGCGGGGGCGTAGCCGACGGTCCCTGTTATACGGATGCCCGCGTAATGGATACGGCCTATTGGGACGGCGATTTCCCGTCCGAAGCGTCCGCCGCAGAGGACGATATTGAAGAGGCCGTTGGTTCCGAGTTTCGAGAAGAGGGCTTCGACCCTGTCGGGATTGGAGCCGAGGTAGATTACGTCGTCGAATGCGGCGTCGCTGAGGCGGGCGATATCCGGGCAAAGCTCCATATTGACGCCCGGGACTTCTGGGGGCCTGTATTGTGATGCCCAGATAACTTTTGCGGGCTGGCCCCATTGTTTGAACAGTTCGGTGAGGTCGTTGGGGGTAACAATTACGTCTGCGACAATGAGGATTGTGTTATCCGGCTCGATGTGCTGAACCTTCATGCTGGCGTAGGCGTTTTCGACACAGCCCCAGGGTTCGATGAGGGCGATTGCCGAGGCGCTGAGTTTTTCGGGCGCGGGGATGAGCATCGATTCGCCCTGCGGGGAGGTGATGACACGTTCATCCATAAGGACGTATTCCTGGAGTGCGCCTTCGAAATTGTAGCCAAAGGCGCTGTTGGATTGCGCGGTGGGGAGCCAGCGGTAATCGGTTTCAACGAGGAAACGCTGGCCCGGTTTGAATTTGGTTACGCCTTTGCCGACGGCTTCGATGCGGACGACGGTTTCGTGGCCCGGGACGGTTGGTTTGTCGGCGGGGACGTAAGAGCTGATTTCCTGAAGTATGGCGGGGGTGATGCCAGATGTTATTTCCGCTTTTCGAGGATGTGCGGCGAACTGCTTGATGAGCTTGAGGTCGCTGAAGCACAAGCCAACCGCTTCGACTTTACAGAGAACCTGATGAGGCCCCGGTGCGGCGAGGGGTTTCGATTTGTTGAGGACCAGCTCGTTGGCCGCGACTAACTGCACGGCGTGTTGCGTCTTTGGCAAGTCCGACATATTTTTAGTTAAGGCCTTTCAAAAATATCAACCGAATCAACTCAGCAATCGTTAGTTTATATATATTGTTCGAGCGATGCAATGTCTTAAGAGTTTTTTTACAATATTTTTTTTGGCGGTGTGTTTTGGGGGCGGTATTGTTTCGGCGTAAACGAGCGGCGGACAAGTTCTCTGGCTTGTGAGATAGCGGTTATCCGGCCGGTTGCGATGGCCTGCATGAGGATGTTGCCTATCGCGGCTGCCTCGACGGGGCCTGCTATGACAATTTTGCCTGTGGCGTCGGCGGTGAGCTGGTTGAGCAGGTCATTTTGCGAGCCGCCTCCTACGACGTGCAGGCGGTCGAGCCGGGTGCCGGTTATATCTTCGAGCTGATTTATTGTTTCGGCGTACTTTCGCGCGAGGTTTTCGAGAATCATCCGCACCATTTGGCCTTTGTCGTCGATGGTTTTTTGTCCGGTTTTGGCGAGGTAATCGTTTAGCCGACGGGGCATATCGCCGGGGGCGAGAAAACAACTGTTATCGACATCGATGGAAGCGGAACCGGATTTTGCTTTTGCCGCCAGAGCGGTCAACTGGTTGTATGAGAGGTCGATACCCTGTTTTTGCCAGTGTTTTTTACATTCCTGGAGGAGCCAAAGCCCCATTATATTTTTGAGCAGCCGGATTTTTTCATCGACGCCGCCCTCGTTGGTAAAGGGATACGCGAAAGTTTTGTCGTTTATGACGGCGGCTGCGGATTCGACGCCCATGAGGGACCAGGTTCCGCTGGAGAGGTATGCCCAATTGGATTTTTCCTCTGATGGAACGGCGGCGACTGCGCTTGCGGTGTCGTGTGAAGCGACTGCTATGACGGGAATCCGCGGGCAATCGATTTCCTTAGCCATTTTTTCCGTCAATGTTCCGATTACCGTGCCGGGGCTGACGATTTCGGGCATAATATCGAGAGGCAGGTTCAATTTCTGAAAAATTGTTTGCGACCAGGCGCCCGAGCGCATATCCATAAGCTGGCTTGTGCTTGCGAGGGTGTATTCGGCGTATGGTTTGCCTGAAAGAAAATATGAGACGAGGTCGGCCATGAAAATCAGCCGTTTTGCTTTTGCCAGAACCGGTGAATCGGACAATCGCATCGAGAGAAGCTGATAAGCGGTGTTCAATTGCATAAACTGGATGCCGGTGTGCTCGTAGATTTCTCTTTGAGGCATCAGTCGAAACGCTGCATCAAGCATTCCGTTTGTTCTGCCGTCTCGGTAGTGGCAGGGGTTTTCAATGAGGCTGCCATTGTCGTCGAGAAGGCCGAAGTCAACGCCCCAGCTATCGACGCCGATGCCTGCAATTTCGGGGGAAGCTTTGATAGCTTTAGCGATACCGGTTTTGACTTCCGATATAAGCCGGGAGAAATCCCAGCGTAAGGAGCCATTCTGTTCGAGCGGCCCGTTGACGAATCGATGAACTTCCTCCAGACGAATTTTATCTGCTGAGATGATTCCCAGCATCACTCGCCCGCTCTCTGCGCCAAGGTCAACCGCTATGTATCGCTTTTCGTCATTCATAAGTTTATGTATTGTTAATCTTCAGGCGGGGCGGTGAGGTTTGTCGCGGCCTGAATGCCGGAGGACACTTCGTTAATAATACCGAGCTTTACATATATAGGGCGAATGTTTTTTCTAAGTTCGGGAAGTTTAGAAGCGAAGAGGGCAGCCGCGAGGACGCACAAGGCGCCGCCGATAATCAAGGTATTTGGTGCACCAATGGTACTGGCAAGTAAGCCGGCGGTTAAGCTGCCGAAAGGCACGGTGCCGATGAAGGCCATAACGTAGAAGCTCATAACGCGTCCTCGTTTGTCGTCGTCAACGATAGTTTGGATGATTGTATTGCTTGCGACCATTTGCACCATCATTCCAAGGCCCGCGATGAACATCAGTGGCAGGGAAAGCCACAGTGTCCGAGACAAGGAAAATGTGATAAGCCCGATACCGAAGACGGCGGTGGATAAAGGAATGATTCTGGTGAGTCCGCGGGCATTTTTTCTTGAGGCAAGATAAATAGCTCCTGTGAGAGCTCCTGAGCCGGCGGCGGCCATAAGAAGGCCGAGAATAATAGGGCCTCCATGAAGGATTTTGCGGGCAAAGACGGGCATAAGCATCGAATATGGCATCCCGATGAAGCTTACCAGCGCAAGCAGAAGCATAATATATCTTAACGGGGCAAAACCGGAGGCATAGTTGTAACCTTCTTTAAGCTCGTGCAGTACGGTAGTCGTTCGGGATTTGGCATTTTGATAAGTTATTTTCATCATCAGCAGGGAGGCGATGACGAAGAGGAAGCTGACGGCATTTATGGCGAAACAGACGCCCTCGTTCGAAACGGCGATGATTATGCCGGCGATAGCCGGGCCGATGAGGCGTGCGCTGTTGAACATCATAGAATTCATAGCGATGGCGTTGCTGAGGTCTTCCTTGTTTTCGACCAGAGAAATGACGAAGGATTGGCGCGTTGGCATATCGAAGGCGTTGATAAGGCCGAGAAAGACGGCGAGAAGAATAATGTTAGGAACGTTGATGTGGCCTGTGAAGAACAGGATTGTCAGGAGCAGGGCCTGGAGCATAGAAAGGGTCTGTGTGGCGAGGAGGATGCGGTAACGGTTCCAGCGGTCGGCCATAACACCGGCGAAGGGAGTGAGGAGGAAGGCGGGTATCTGTGTTGCGAAGCCGACAAGTCCAAGGAGGAAGGGCGAGTCGGTGAGGCGATATACCAGCCAGGGCAGGGCGATTTGCTGAGTCCAGGTGCCAATAAGGGATAGAATCTGGCCCATGAAGAAAAGGCGATAGTTCCTGTATCGCAGGGAACGAAAAATAATCTGATGTCCTTTTAGCTCATTCACTTTATGCTCACCGTCGCCGGCGGAATCTGTGCCGGGGAGTTTTTATTCATAATCATCAGTCATCCGTAATAAATAGTCAATACGTAGTTGCTCTTAATCGGTGCGGGCTTATAATGTTTGTCACTATGCGAGTTTTGATTTATGGAGCCGGCGCTGTGGGTTTGGGTTTGGCGAGTTGTCTGCTGAAATCAGGGCCGCCTCGTCCCTTAGGGACGGGCGAGGTCTCGCTGAAGGCGGACAGCGAGGTATGTCTTATCGCCAGACCTGATACAGTTGGCGAGCTGAAGCAGGGGGGCTTGAGCAGGACGGGCATTTTAAAGCTGAGCCGGATTCCTTTACAACATATCAATCTTTGGATGAAATCAGGGATACGACCCTTCGACAGGGCTCAGGGCAGGCGTTTGATTTTATTCTTGTTTGCGTCAAGTCGTTCGATTCCGCATCATCGGCGGAAGATATTTCGCAGCATCCGGGGATTTTCGACGGGAACACAAAAATTGTTCTTTGTCAAAACGGCTGGGGCAACGCGGAGAAGTTTATTATTTATTTTCCGAAAGAATGTGTTTACAGCGCACGGGTGATTACGGGATTTACACGGCGAAAACCCAACGAGGTCGAGATAACGGTTCACGCGGACGCGGTTCATATCGGCTCGCTGTTCGGATGCGGACTTGAGCGAGTCGAGCCGATTGCAAGGGCAATAGCTGAAGGGGGGATTCCCGCTGTAACCGTTGGCGATATTGAAAAGGACCTGTGGGCCAAGATGCTTTACAACTGTGCCCTTAATCCTCTCGGCGCAATTCTTGATGTTCCTTATGGTGTGCTGGCTGAAGATACTTACAGCAGGGACTTGATGAACCGGATTGCCGGGGAGGTTTTCGCTGTTATGGGGGCGGCGGGTTTTAAGACGCACTGGGTGACAAGCGGCGATTTTCTGAAGGTTTTTTACGACAAGCTCGTTCCAGACACCGCCAAACACAAGTCATCGACTTTGCAGGACATAGCGGCAGGGAGAAAAACCGAAATCGAAGCATTGACCGGGACAGTATTGATGCTGGCGGACAAGCACGGAGTTAATGTTTCTTATAATCGTGCGGTTTACGCAATAATAAAGTTTGTCGAGGCGAGGCGAAGCAGGCAATTTTGACAAATTATCGACGCCTTGCCTATTTTGAAGCAAGCAATAAAATGTTTATGAGGTAAAAAGACACTTGACAAAAGGGGGCTTTTTCAAGAAAATACAGTATAGTTGCCGATTGAAAAAGGGACGGGTTTATGAGGCCGATGAAACTGACAAAACGAGTGCCGAGTGGCAGAGAAAAAGACCAGGCAGCCATAATCAAGCTTGAGCAACTTCGTGAGAAGGTGTATTGTGATAATCCTTCCGTTGCGCGTCATGCGTCGTTTAACCTGTCGTGGATGCAGGAGGACGGATACGATATTCTCAAGGAAGCGTTATTCAGCACGTCGGCTTGCCGGGCGACGAAGGGTGCAGCGGCATACGGTCTTCGCAAGATGCGGGGCAGGATGAAGAAGAACGGGATAGCCCTTCTCGTGGAGGGTCTTAAACATTCGAATATAGGGACGCGTCAGGTTTGCGCGCGGGCGTTGCTGCTCGAAAAAGAATCGAGGGAACAGGCGACTCGGCAACAGCAACAACCGCGACAGCCGGATTCACAGCCGAAATTCAAACCGAAATTTAAGCCACAGTTCAAGATTTCTGAAATATCTCACAAATCGATGCGGGAGAGGCCCAGAAGCAGCAGAGAGAATCCGCCTCACGCTTCGAGATTTAACCGGTAAAGGTAACCTCGCCCTATAAAATTCAGGCCCACCACACCGACGGAGGATAAACGTGAGGCCAATCCTATAACTGGTTGAAATGGCACGTCCTATTTCGTAATATGTCTCTTGATTGACTTTTTTCAGTATTCGTCGATTCTTGAATGCGGGAGACGATTATGACATATTTAGCAGTTCCGATAGCAGCCAAGACATTGCAGGAAGCGGAGGAGCAGATACAGGCGGCGGTTATGGCGGGCGCGGAGCTTCTCGAATTACGCACAGATTATCTCGTGCAATTATCCGTTGAGCTTGCGTTACAGGTTATCAAGGCGGCCAGACAGCTTGCGCCGGGACTGCCGATTATCGTTACATGCCGGGATTATCAGCAGGGCGGGACGCTTCGTCATCCTAATGATTTGCGAACGAACGTTCTTACCGCGGCGGTCCGGGCGGGGGCGGATTTCATCGACGTCGAATACGAGAATTTTATATCGGTGGCAATAGGCAGTAAAATTACGCTTGCACTTTCGACGGCGACAGGTACCCGGCTGATACTGTCGGACCATAACTTCCAGACGAAATTCAAGAACATCACGAAGCGTTACTGGGAGATTGCCAACGTATTTGCCGGCGCGATACCAAAGCTGGTATATTCGGCGCATCATATCAATGATTGTTTCGATATCCTGGATTTGATGCACGGCGTCAAGGGCGAGATGATTGCGTTTTGTATGGATGAGCCGGGGTTCGTGACGAGGATTTTGACAAAGAAGTTCGACGGGCTTGTCAGTTTTGCGAGTATCGGCGCAAAGACGGCGACTGCGCCGGGTCAGCCGACGGTTGAGCAGTTGCGAGACCTTTACCGATGGGATTCGATAGACGCGGAAACGGAATTTTACGGCGTGATTGGGGACCCGATTGCGCATTCGTTAAGTCCCGCGTTCCACAATGCCTGCTTTGCGGAGCGGGGTTTGAACAAGGTTTATGTGCCTTTGCTGATTGCGGGCGGGCAGGCGGAATTTAACGCGTTTATGGATAATATCCTCGCTCGGCCGTGGCTTGGTTTCAAAGGTTTCAGCGTTACGATTCCGCATAAAGAATACGCGATAAATTACGTCAAAGAAAAGGGCGGCGTTATCGACCCGCTCGCCGAAAGAATTGGCGCGGTCAATACAATCATAATCAACGGCTCACAGTTATCGGCGTACAATACCGATTGCGTTGCTGCGATTGATGCGATAACCGGGGAGCTTGGAATCGATAAGGCAGGCTTGCGGAAAATGCCGGTCGCAATGATTGGCGCGGGCGGGGCGGCAAGGGCGGTCGTCGCAGGGCTGGCGGACGCGGAGGCGAAAATAAAAATATATAACCGCACAGTCGAGCGGGCAAAACATCTGGCGGCTGATTTTAAATGCGATTACGCTTCACTCGATAAATTACATAAGCTGAAGGAAAAGCTTATCGTCAACTGTACCAGTATCGGTATGCATCCGCATGTTGACGCTTCGCCGATTGATGTGAACCTGTTACAAAAACATATGGCGGTTTTCGATACGGTTTACAATCCGCCTGAGACGCTGCTGTTGAAGCACGCAAAACAAACCGGCTGCCATATAATCTCCGGCGTAGATATGTTCCTCAAACAGGCATCCGCGCAATTCAAGCTATTCACAGGTATTGTGCCAAACACTGCGACAATGCGAAAAGCCCTTTCATAAAAAGCACATGGCGGCGAAATAATTTTCTGCTCATTGTATTGGCGGGGGGTTGTGGTATAATAGGAGAGAAGGCGGTAAAAATATGAATAGCCACATAGCGATACACAAAGAAAGAATAGAAGCGTTTTGCCAGCAGCACAATGTTAGCGAACTTGCGCTTTTCGGAACAGTTCTGCACGACGATTTTCGCGCCAACAGCGGAATCGGCGTGCTGGTCGGTTTTAAGCAGGAACATATGCCCGAATCAGTCAAATTAGGCGAAATGCAGAGTGAGCTGGCGAAGATATTCGGTCAGAACGTGGACCTTGTGGAGCGTCAGGCCGTAGAGAAAAGCGATAACTATATCCGCCGACGGCATATTCTCAAAGCCATTGAGCCGATTTACGCAGCAGGGTAAGACGAGCAAAGCGACCCATCCTTAGAATCAATGCCGATAAGGCGTTTTCAAACAAGCATAAAACTTTGCTAAAAGTTACTGTCATTGTCTTTCAATAACCAAATGTGTATAATTTCCGTTTTGATAACATTAATTGAGGACGAAAATGGCGAAGAAAGAAAAGGTAGTATTGGCGTATAGCGGCGGGCTGGATACGAGTGTTATTCTGCCCTGGCTGAAAGAGACGTATGGTTATGATACAATCGCGTTCGCGGCGGATTTGGGACAGGGCGATGAGCTTTCGGGGATAAAGAAGAAGGCGCTCGCAAGCGGCGCGTCGAAATGTATCGTCAAGGATTTGCGGAAGGAGTTCGTCGAGGAATACCTCTGGCGGCTGCTCAAATCCGGGGCGATTTATGAAAATGGGTATTTACTCGGGACGAGTATTGCGCGTCCCCTGATTGCAAAATATCAGGTTGACGTGGCTCACGCGGAAGGGGCGATGGGCGTCGCTCACGGGGCGACAGGCAAGGGCAATGACCAGGTGCGTTTCGAGCTGACGTATATGGCCCTGGATCCGACGTTGAAAATCATCGCGCCGTGGAAGGACCCGAATTTCAAATTGACCAGCCGCGAGGCGGCGGTTGATTATGCGAATAAGCACGGGATACCGATTGACCAGAGCAAAAAGAAGATATATTCGCGAGACCGGAATATCTGGCATATCAGCCATGAAGGTGCGGATCTCGAAGACCCGGCGAATGAACCGAAAGATGAGTTGTGGGTGATGTCGGAGCCGGTCTCGAAGACTCCCAATAAGCCGGATTACGTGGAGATTGGTTTTGAGCAGGGTATTCCTGTTAAATTGGACGGCAAAGCGACCGACAGCGTGAAACTGCTTGGAACGCTGAACGAAATCGGCGGCAAGCACGCGGTGGGGCAAATTGATTTGGTTGAGAACCGTTTAGTCGGAATGAAATCACGCGGGGCTTATGAGACGCCAGGCGGGACGATTCTGATGACTGCTCACAAGTCGCTTGAAACACTTACGCTGGACCGCGAGACGGCACATTATAAGCAACAGGTATCGCTGAAATACGCGGAGATGGTTTATTATGGCCAGTGGTTCTGCCAGTTGCGCGAGGCGCTCGACGCGTTCATCGATGTTACTCAGCAAAACGTTACAGGCACAGTGCGGGTGAAACTTTTCAAGGGCCGGTGTACGCCTGCGGGAGTGAAAAGCCCGTTCAGCTTGTATAGCGGCGCTTTAGCCAGCTTCAAAATGGGCGCGGAATACAACCAGACCGACGCGATTGGTTTTATCCGGCTGTTCGGTTTGCCGATGCAGGTTGCGGGCGCGGTGCGCAGGAACACGAAAAAGAAATAAGCAGTGAGCGGCGATAAATGCAGGGAAGCGAGATAGTAATGCCGATGTGGTTCTGGATAGTGTTTCTTTTTGCTATCGGCTGTTGCGTCGGCAGTTTTTTGAACGTTGTTGTTTATCGCGTTCCCCGCGATAAGTCGCTCGTGAAGCCGCCATCGGCGTGCCCGTCCTGCGGAAAGCACATTCGGTTTTACGACAACATACCGCTTTTTTCATGGCTGCTTTTGGGAGGCAGATGCCGGTATTGCAAAACGCGGATTTCGCAGAGGTATTTTGTAATTGAATTGTTGACCGGGCTGGTTTTCATCGGGACATATTTTCTTTTCTTTGAATCGGGAATGCGTCACGGGATACCGGCATTTTTATCGGGGGGCTGGGTTCTGTACCTGATTTCCGTTGTTATGCTTTCCGCGCTTATCGCTTGCTCGGCGATTGATCTGGAGATGTGGATTATCCCGTTGTCTATATGCTGGTTCGCAACTGCGGCGGGGCTGATTGGCGGGGCGATTGCGCCGCTGGTCATTCATCCAGCGACCATTCGCCATTATTTTCTGCTGCCCATAACCACCGATTTGATATTTATCAATCACACGACAGTAGCATCATTATCGCTGGGGGCGACAATCGGGCTTGGCATATCGATGCTGCTGCTGGTAACGGGAATTTTAAAAAGAAGTTACAATTTTTCCGGGAATCAGGATTTATCTGAAAATTCTCAAAATTCTGAAAAGCCGGCTGGCCCATCCGCTCAACCGGGTTTGGGGCAGGATAATTTGCCCGCTGATGGGGAATTTAATGACCGAATTGAGATGTTGCGGGAAATGGTTTTTCTGCTTCCCATAATCGTATGCGCACTGGCTGTTAATTGGCTTTTCAACGGGTATTCGCCGCTGCATCAGTGGTGGTTTGGGTTTTCGCAAAGGTCTGTCGTTGAAGGGTTTATGGGAAGTTTGGCGGGATATTTTGTGGGTTGTGCGGTTGTCTGGGCGACGCGGATTTTCGGCACACTGGCGTTCGGAAAGGAGGCGATGGGCTTAGGCGACGTTCATTTGATGGGTGCTGCAGGGACCGTAATCGGGCCTTTGTTTATAATTATCGCTTTTTTTGTTGCGCCGTTTTTTGGACTTATTTGGGCGGCGTTGCAGTTGTTTTCAAAAAAAACCAGGCAAATTCCTTATGGTCCCTTCTTGTCAATTGGAATAGTTGTTGCTATGATTTTTCACAATGGTATTATTGACTATCTGAAAGTTGTGTTTGGCAGATAAGAATGGAATCGCTTTAATATTTTTAAGGAGGCACAGAAATGCAGTTTACAAAGGGCAAAGTGGCGTTACTGGTTGCATTAATAGCTGTTACGATGTTTTCCGGCTGCACCGACTGGAAAAAGAAACACGATGCGCTGAACGTCGAGAACCAGAACACAAAAGGATTGCTGGAACGTGAGAAGGCGGAAAACAGCCAGATGGCCGACCAGCTTGCCAAAGACCAGCAGACCATTCAGGACCTGCAAAAACAGATTGTTGAAAGGAAGAGAAGTCCCGCTGATGCGACCGGATTCGGCGAGGGTTACGATGTGGCCTTCGATGCTAATGCCGGCACGATTACGGTAACACTTTCGAACGCGATTTTGTTCGACCCGGGCAAGGCCACGCTGAAAAGCTCAATAAACAAAGAGCTTGACCATATTTATTCGGTGCTGAAGGCCAAATACCCAAGCAGACATATTGAAGTGGCGGGGCATACCGATTCCGACCCAATCAAGAAATCAAACTGGAAGGACAACTTGGAGCTTTCCTCGGAACGCGCGATGGCGGTTGCCAGATACCTTAGAGAAAAAGGTATTGCTAAAGACAAGATTGCGGCGACGGGCTATGGCGATGGAAGACCAAAAGAGTCAAATTCAACAGCGGCAGGCAAACAGAAAAACCGCAGAGTCGAAATTGTGGTTCACATGATGAAATAACACAATCGGCCTGTTGCAGAAAATTTGCAGGATTACTAAAGCAGCCCGTTAATAAGCGGGCTGCTTTTCTTTTGAGAAGGCGGTTGTGTTGATGAATCCCTGTTTATTTACACGGACAGTTACCGCTCCGTCGAGGCCTGTGTAATATGATTTGATGGTTTTGCTTTGCCGGAGGACCTGCCTTTTATCGTAAGATGATTTGCTGCAACTTGCGATAGTGACGGCGGCGCCGGTTTTATCGACAAATGTCGGCTCAGTGGTTTTGGCGGAGCCGTGGTGGGGCATTATTAAGACGTCGGTTTTGAGGTCAGGATACAGCCGGAAGATTTCATTTTGCGCTAATTTTTCAATATCCGAACATATCAGGACTCGTTTGCCGGCGTATTCAATCAATGTTACTACCGATTTGTCGTTGTCGCTTATTGAATTGTTTTCCTGTATATCCGGAATTGGCCAAAGCACCCGTATTTTCGAGGAGCCGAATTTTTGTGGTAGGTTATTTATTTCTGCTATTTGTTGCAGCTTACCCCGCAGGAATTTTGTTGTTTGCCGATTGTCTTCAAAAAAAGCTTTGCTTGCATAGACGGCTTTTGTCCGGGTGTCCCCTGTGATTTCCGGCATGCCGTTGATGTGGTCAGTATCGCCGTGGCCTATAACGACCGCGTCAATTTTCCCTATACCGCTGTATCGCAGGAATGGCGTTACAACTCTTGTCCCCACGTCGCTTCTGCTTAATGAGCCGGCATCGAACAGGATATTGGTCCCGCCCGGCAACTGGGCCAAAATTGCCTGGCCGTGGCCTACATCGAGCACTGTAACGGCCAGATTATCCCCATGTGTTTTTTGCCACCAGGGCAGCGCCAGTGAGATGACGAGTATGATGGTTGCCGTTACGCAAATGATATTTTTGAGTATCTGTCGGCGCAGGGGGAAGAAGAACGCGAATATTGTCAATGCGTAGAATAATAAAATCACCACGACGTTTGTTTTTCCCGTGAGCATTTCGGATATGTTCAGACCTGCGAAAAGTTTGACAATCCAAATCAGCAAATTAGAGAGGTGATTTATTATTACTCCCATCAACGCTGAAACACTCGGCAAAAATAACGCCACAATTAGTTTCAGGTATCCTAAAAGCGAGACGAGTCCTATCAATGGGGATACGAGCACCGTCCAGATGGTGGTGAGATACTGGATGCCGTAAAAGTGATAAAGTAGTATTCCGACGTTTGCGAACCAGGCGGCCACGCTTACTGCGAGTGCAGATGCGATAAGCGATACGATTTCAAAGATACCACGGCCCAACAGGTTCCGTTTTTCCGGCTCGACGAACCAGCCGGAAGTTGTTTCGGTGAGGAAGTTTTGAACTGGTTTTGAAAACAGCAGGATGCCGAGGACTGAGACGAAAGAAAGCTGCCAGTCCGCTTGGAAGATACCTGTGGGTTTCATAAGCAGCAGGACAACAGCCGACAGGGCGAGCGAGTTAAAAGGATTAGATCTTCGGCGGAATATGAACGAAGCGCAAAACGCGAAACATATTACCGCGGCCCGTAACGCAGGGGCATTTTCGGGGACGACCATAAGAAAAAGCAGGGCGGCAATGGTACATACAATCGCACGACCCGGCTTCATAAGGCCGGCTGTTTTGCAAACCCACCAGACGAATCCAATTACCATCGCAAAATTCATCCCTGAAAGACAAACAAAATGCAGCAGACCCGTTTTGCGAAAGGCGTTATAAGTTTCTTTGTCGATATTGGTCCTGTAACCCAGGACAAGGGCGAGGAGCAAACTTTCCGATTGGTCTCGCGGATATGGGCCGCCCAAAAGCGAGTTAACAGCAATCCTGCTCAACCACGATTTTGCTTTGGGGTATAGCCCTGCGGCATCGCTGCTTAATAGTTCGATTGCCTGTCTCGAATCTGCTGAGCCGGCGACAAAGACGCTATTGCGAGCCATATATTTAGCCATGTCAAACTCGCCGGGGTTTGTCGGCCCGTTGAATTTGTTCAGGATACAGTATATTTGGACACGGTCGCCTTCCCGCAGGTCGAAAATCGGTTCATTGACCCTTACCCGGACAAGCCCGCCTGTTTTTACCCAGCCGGTGGTAGCTTCGGCTTCGGTAAGTTCAATGTAAAAACTGCTGCTCTGGTCGGTGGGTGTGAATTTTGAGAATTTCCAGTCGCTGCCGTCGATATACGGCTCGGTAACAATCATGCCGCGAACGGCTGCCATGTTCGGCTCGTTACCTACGAGATTGCGAATATCATTCGGCGGTGCGCTATTGAAGCTTGCCAGGCGAATTGCGCCGAGACATGCGAAAAGCATAGTTGCCAGGAGAGGCAGGGTATAGAATTTTAGAGTTTCTGATGTGAGCCAAAAGAAATAAATTATCAACGACAAAATTAATATTGCTGTGCAGAAACCCGGCAGTAACCACCGGCCCCAAACCGGCACGGGATAATTGTCTTGTAAGATTATTCCAGCAATGAGGCCAATGGCGCAGAATACAAGCGGGGCTGTGCTGACGGTTTGCTTATAGTAATATGCCGGGCACTGGTCGAGCTGCCTGTCGATTTCAGCTAATCTTTGCCTTATGTTGTCCAAGTTCTCATCTTCCTAATAATTTATGGAAGTTGGGAAGGGTGTTTATAACTGGATATATTCCTTCGGCTTAAAGTTTTTTCAGTTATCACTTCTATTTGTTTGCCGGCAAAATCGTCCACGGACGAGGGGGCAAATCCGGCAAATATCCTTTGAGCCGACTGAACTGGGGATGCTCGGCGAGAAAATCCACCGAGTTGAAATCCCTGTCGCAGGAGCTGCCCCATTTGGCCCATAGCTGCCAGTTCTTGGCCATTTTGGAATCGACAACCTTGCCGTCGATTGCGCCACCGGGCCTATAGGGTCCTCCGCTTGCCGGTACGGAGCCGTCGTCCAGCTCGGAGTGTCCGCATATAGTCCTCGATGACCGGTTTTCTTTTTTCAGGTAAACGTCATAATGGTCAGCCAGCAGATTTTTGGCGATATCTGCGGTTATCCTGCCGTAATTATCCTTCATAAGCTGTTCCCATCGGATGCGTCTGGCGACAGACGGATTTCTTATATCGTCATAAGCAGCGCTTGTTTCTTTCCTTAAAATTTTGAGGTCTTCCGCGACGTTGGAGCCGGTGAAGTACCCGTTGGTTTTTTTCTCAAGGTTATGATATTTCAGTCCAAGCTCCAGCCGGGCGATTTCGCCTGTGTTTATATCGCCTATCAGCCATGAGTTGGCGTATGCGCCGCTGTTTTTGTCAATCAGTATCTTCGCCCACTCATTGATGTCGCCGGCGTACTGCATCGCTTTTCTTGCCCGTTCAAAGACAGGTGTGCCTTTGGCGTTAAATCCCGTAAAGCTGCCGATGGTGGTTTCAGTACCAACCAATCCTGCTGAAGTTATAAAAAAATCCGTCGCGCTGTATATGCACGGCCCCCATGTTTGCATCAGTATGCGATTCCCCTTTTGGGGGACAATATCCACGATAATGTTACAGAACCGCGACTCCGTATACGAAGACCAGGTGTTGTGCGCCATCACTATGGAGCCATCTGCGGTTGCGTCTCCGGTGGCTATAAACGCGCTGCAGCCGGGGCCGTCGCTGCGAATCTTGTCTTTTTCCTGTGGATACCAGTACCACGCTATATCAATAAAGCCGTTCATTAAAAGCATCTGGCCGTATGTTATCTCTTTGCCTGCTGCCCGTGCTCCGGCCGTCATACCCTGCATTTCCTCGACGTACTCCTTTGATACCTTGTCCTTGAATAACCTGGTCGCTGCCTTGACGAAGAAATCCAGTTTCTCACTCGTTTGAAACTCCTGCATGTATGCAAACGTTTTGTTGAAGTCCTCTATTTCATTTGCCGTCAGATACCCGCGCTGGAATCCCCTTTCAAATGGAGCGCCCTCGATATGCAGAAAAATCCAGCCGTCTTTGTCATACCGATATGCCTTGCTGAGCCATTGTTGCTGCTGCGAGGCATTTTTGACGTCCCCATGCGATACGTTCACTGGCGAACACGACTGCATTAAAAAGGCAGATAACAACAGGAGACAAGTCAGGATTCGATTGTTTGCGTCCATACGATTCATCTCTTTTTTCTGACTGGGTTGATTTCTGTCAGGCGATTATAGCTGGATATACTCTTTTGGCTTAAAATTGGTTTCCATCGTCCACGTTGTTGCCCTGCCGTGTTTGAGGCAGTAAACAACGAGGACATCGTAGCCCTGTTTATCGACCCATTCTTTCAAAAACGGGAAATCCTTTACGATTTGTTTTTTGAGCTCAAGGTCTTCAATTTCCTCGACCGAGCCGGAAACGCGTATCTGGCGTCCCTCCGCGGCATTGTAGAAACACAGCTCGACGTTCTCATTTTTTGAAAGCTGCCTGTGCACGTCCTTGTTTTCGCCGGTGTTGAAGAGGACGCCGTTTTCGTCTGCCTTGTAAAGCATCATCATTCGGACATGGGGCTTATTGTTCTCAGCGGTGGCCAGCGCGAAAACAGGATTATTTTTGATTAGGTCGAAAACCTGTTCTTTTGTCATCGCATTGTTCTCCTGAATTATGATTTTGTGATTCGTTCCAGTCCGCCCATATAGGGCTGCAAAACCTTCGGCACTGTGATTGAGCCGTCGGCGTTCTGGTAAAGCTCGATGATTGGTATCAGGACTCGCGGGCTTGCAATGACGGTGTTATTGAGCGTGTGGCAGAAGAGGTTTTTTTTCGCTGTGGTGTCTTTGTATCGCAGGTTCATTCGGCGGGCCTGAAATTCGTAAAATTTGCTTGCGCTGTGGGTTTCGCAGTAATTATTCCGCGAAGGCATCCACGCCTCGATATCGTATTTTTTCGCCTGGCCTCTGCCGAGGTCGCCTGTGCAGACGGCGACGATGTGGTAGGGCAGCTCGAGCGCTCTCATTACGACTTCTGAGTTATTCAGGATTTCCTCGTGGAATTTGTTGCTTTCCTCGACGCTGTTTTTGCAGATTACGACCTGCTCGACCTTGTCGAACTGATGAATCCTGTAAAGGCCATAGGTGTCTTTGCCTGCTGCGCCCGCCTCACGTCTGAAACAGGTTGACATACCCGCGAACTTAATGGGCAGCTCCTTTTCTTCCAGTATCTCGCCCATTCTGAAAGCGGTCAGGGGCACTTCGGCTGTTCCGGCGAGATTGACCTCGTCTTTTTCCATTCGATAGGTCTGCTCTTCCGAGCCGGGGTAATATCCGGTTCCGCGCATTGCCTCATCACGCATCAAAAGCGGCACCGACATAGGCGTATAGCCCCTGGCAATCATCACATCCATAGCGAATTGCAGCACAGCCCAGTGCAGTCGCGCGCCATCGCCCTTTAGAAAGTAGCTTCGTGTCCCCGCTAATTTCACGCCGCGTTCGACGTCGATTATGCCCAGGTCAACACCAAGCTGCATGTGGTCTTTAGGCTTGAAATCGAATTTGCGAACCTGTCCTTCTCTTCTTAACTCGACATTTTCGGTATCGTCTTTGCCCAAGGGCACAATATCATCCGCTGGCTGGGCGACGAGCAGCATCAGCGAATCGGCTTGCGGCTGTAACTGCTTTACTTTTTCTTCGAACTGCGACTCATCGGTCTTGAATTTAGCTAATTGCGCCAGTGCGTTTTGCTTTTCTTCACCCGTCAGTTTTGGTATTGATTTGCCAATGCGATTTTTTTCCGTGGCGATTTCCTGGAGCCGCTGTTTGGCCGAGAGCAACTCTGCGTCAATTGCCATCAACCGGTCGATATCGACCTCGATATTTTTGTTTTTTGCCGCCTGTTTGAATCGCTGCGGGTTTTCTCTTATTTCCTTGATATCAATCATTGTCTTTTCGCCTTTAGTCCTGATACTTTTTTACAATGACGACGTTATTTTGGCCTCCGAAGCCGAATGACTCTTTCATTGCGATATTTACCTGCATTTTTCTCGGCGTGTTTGGGACGTAATCCAAATCAAGTTCCGGGTCCGGGTCGCTGTAATTTATGGTTGCGGGCACAATGCCGTCTCGCATCGTAAGGACGCAGGTAATGAATTCCGCTCCGCCTGCTGCGCCAATCAGGTGTCCCATTGAGCTTTTGATGCTGCTGACGACTATCTGTTTGGCGCGTTCTTTGAACACCGCTTTAATCGCTTTTGTTTCTATCGAGTCGTTTTCCGCTGTGCTTGTGCCGTGGGCGTTGACGTAATTTATATCCTTATAAGTTATGCCAGCGTCTGCGATAGCCGCTTCCATCGCCTGAATTGCGCCGCGTCCTTCCTCGTGCATATCCGTAACTCGAAACGCGTCCGAGCTGCTGCCGTAGCCGATGATTTCCGCGAGTATTTTTGCCCTGCGTTTTTTCGCGGAGGTCAAGCTTTCGAGTATCACTATTGCTGCACCTTCACCCAGGACGAATCCATCTCTGCTTGCTGTGAATGGTCTTGATGCGGTCTGCGGGCTGTCGTTTCTTTTTGATAGGGCGGTTAGCCGGTTGAATCCGGTTTGTCCCAATGGGTGAATCATCGAATGAGCGCCGCCCGCAATCATAATATCCGCGTCGCCCCTGCGAATTGCCATTGTTGCTTCGCCGATTGCCTGGGTACTTGCCGCGCAAGCGGTCAGGCAGCTTCGTATTGGTCCTCTTGCGCCGGTGAGCATCGACAAATGCGCCGCGGGCATATTTGCTTCCTGCTCCAACTCGTGCATCGCCCGCATTTGCACCGCCGCGACGTCGGCCCATTTTGTCCAGTCCATAACATTTGCCTGGTTATCCCAGCCGGCTGCGATTGCGCCGAAAAACGCCTCGTGATTTGCCGCACCTTCGCCCGCACCAAGATAAATACCGATGCGTTTGCGGTCGATACCGTCGGCCGGGTTGTCGGTTTCGACGTTTATACCCGCCTGTCTGCACGCTTGTACCGCCGCGCCGACGGCGAATTTACTTCCCCGGTTGCCGTCTTTATGCAGATTGGGATTTTTTACGAATTTCGCGACGTCGTAATTTTTCACTTCAGCGCTGAACGTGGTCGGAAAGGTCGAGGCGTCGAAAATTGTTGTTTTCGCGACACCGCTCTTGCCTGCCAGTAATGCCTGCCACGTTGTTTCAATATTGTGTCCCAGCGGGCAAACTATGCCCATCCCGGTAATTACGACACGCTCTTTTTTTCCATTTTGTGTCATTATTTTAATTCTCAAATTTTTTGAGTATGACAGCGGCGGTTTGTCCGCCGTAGGTGTAGCCGCAGCACAGGATGTAGCGAATATTCGCTTTTTGTGCTGTTGTTACGATATTAAGATTGCAGCCGACGGCTTTTTTAGCACAGTTTTTCGCTGCTGGTATAATGCCGTCTCTCATCGCTAAAACTGCTGCGACAACATCCAGTCCGCCGCAGGCGGCACCGGTATTACTCAGCATACTTTTCGTCGGCCACACGGGTATTCGTTTTACCTCTTCGCCGATTGCCGACTCTATTCCTTTCGCCTCGGCGAGGTCATCCTGTAGTATGCCCGTGCCGTGCGGTATTATCAAATCGATATCTTTGGGCGATATGTTCGCCTGCGCAAGAGCTTTTTCAATTGCGATGGTCAATCCATATCCATCTGATTCGATATGCTCATACGGCGAGTTAATACAGGCGCTTTGGCCCGTGCCGACAACTTCCGCGTAAATTTTTGCACTGCGTTTGGTCGCGTTGTCGAGGTTCTCAAGCACTACAATTCCGCCTCCGTCACCAAATATCGAGCCGCTTGCGTCGGCGTCAAAAGGTCTGCATGCCCCTTTGGCATCGTCATTGTGTTTACTTGTAGTCCGTTTAATAAGGCACTGGCGCATTATCAAGACAGGGTTTACTTTTGCTTCCGCTCCGCCCGCAATCGCGATGTCACTATTACCCCGTCCGATAACTTCCGTCGCCTCGGCTATCGCGATATGTCCCGAAACCTCCGCGCATGTGATTGTGTTGCTCGGCCCCTGTACGTCGTGGATGATACCGACGTGACAGGCCAGCATATTAGGCAAATACTTCAACAGCCACAGGGGCGTTACCAAATCGAGACCCTCTTTGCCCCACTTTTTAATATCGAATTTGCCGTCGGACAAGCTTTTGGCGACTGCCGGGGCAAGCTCGCAGGGGTCGCAACTAATTAACCCCGCCCCGATGTTGATTGCCATACGCTGCGGGGTGACGTTTATTTTCTGCTCGTCGATGGCTTTTGTAATTAAGCCGCTGTCCCTGACCGCCTCATCCGCGGCGATTACAGCAAGCTCGATATCCTTCGACATCAGCTTGGTCGCCTTGCGGAATGATTTTGGGACATACTGCTGGATTTTATATTCCTCGACTTCGCCCGCCAACTGGCAGGTGAATTTTGCGGGGTCGAATTTCGTTATTCGTTTTATGCCTGATTTGCCCGCGCAAAGTCCCTCCCACGTCCGGGCCGCAGTCAGCCCCAGCGGGCTCACCGCCCCAATTCCAGTTATCACCACACGGGTTCGTCCCACAGGGTTTGTCTCCTATTTGTCGGCTTTCTGAAAAACCGCTCCCTGCAGAAGCGATTTGAACATATCGGTGAACACAAAGTTCTCCTTTGGGAATTCCTTGCCCGCAAGGTTCTGGTCGATGTGACTGAACATCAGGTCGATGTCGGCTATCGGTTTGTTATCGCAGGTGATTGTCCCGGTCGTGCTGGCGGCCTCAGGGGCTATCGACTCAATCTTCGCAGATAACCTCAAAGTATCGCCCGGCCTAACGTAATCGTGGAATACCGCCTTTTTTATCTTTGCCAGGATGACCTTTTCCTGGAAATTTTTCGCCTCGCCCACCAATATCCCCGCCGTCTGCGCCATTGCTTCAATCATCAGGCACTCGGGCATAATGGGAAAGCCGGGGAAATGGTCGTGCAGATGCTCCTCGGCTAAGGTTACGTTTTTTATCGAGACCGCCGATTCGCCGCTTTTGAACTCAACGAACTTATCTATCCAAATCCAACGCATAGCCCGGCATAATAAGGCAATTCTCAGGAATTCTCAAGAATTCTATAGAATTTCTTAGCCGACGAAGTCCAGCCTTCGGGACGAAGCCCCCAGCGTCTCGTTTTGCGAGGTTCGCTTCGGACCTCGCAAAACGGCAGGGGATTTCTCAAGCAAATCTTTGTTAGCCACTCCCTATGGTCAAGGTCTGCACGAAAGCAGGATTTGGAAGAAGTGGGGAGCATAATAAACCGCGTATTTGCGTAAATATCGAGGAAAACGGCCTCAGAGGAGATAAATCTTGACAGTTGTAGCGGATTATTGTAGAATTAATGATATCACACCTGCCACCACACTGGGAAAAATGGGTTTTTTAGCCATGCAAATGGGGAATGCCAGTTTAGCTGCCTTCGGAGAGGGCTAAAGCCGTTTGTAATGTAAAATAATTGCATAAAAGGGGCGGGTAATGAAAAGAACAGCATTAATCATTTCAGCTTTGTCATTAATAATTATTTCCACGGACGCATTCGCAACCAAACTTGTCAGCACAAAAGTTGTTGACAAGGACTTCTTAATGGTCCAATTAAAAGACGGGGATGTATGTTTTATGGACAATGGGCAGGGGCAATATGCCTATATGGGCGATCATTTCTCGGGTTGGGATCGGGTGGTGAGTTACGGAAGCGCACTTAATTTAACAAATATCGTCAATACCGCAAACTGGGTCATAACATCAACCAATGACGCGGATTACGGCACGACCGGCCTAAATCCGACTGCCTGCTACCGCAAATCAAAACTCAATGGTGCGTCTGAAGGTGACTGGGGCAGCTACGACTGGAATTACACTTATACGATGGAGCACACCATTTATTTGAAATTGCCATATTCTCTTGCGCAGGGGGATAGCTATACCATTACAATAAATTCAAATACAAATTCAGATACGCTTAGCCAAACCATTAATTTTGATATGTTCAACAGCCCATCGGAGGCAGTGCATGTCAATCTGGTTGGATATCTTAACGATGCCAGTACAAAGGCCGTCGATTTATATATATGGATGGGAGACGGCGGAGCGCGTGACTATTCCTCGTTTGTAGGTAAAAATGCTTATATCTATAACGTCAATACTGCGGCCAGCCAGCAGGTTGGAACCGTAGCGCTTTGGAAAACCAGCAGCTCGGACGTAGGAGGTTACAACCTCACGATGTCAAATGTCTGGAAGGCGGATTTCACCGGCTTTAGTACTCCGGGGACATACCGCATTGCAATAGAAGGAGTGGGATGCAGCGAAAATTTCGAAATCAAAAAATACGCATATTTTGAGCCCTTCAGGGTGAGCACGATCGGCTATTTTTATATGCGCATCGGCGAGGATTCAAATTATACCGGAATGCCTGTTCCCCGCCGGCCTCTTTTTATTCCCGGTGTATCACCATCGAGTACGAAAGTTTATATAACCACTATGCAGCCATGGGCTTCAGGCTGGAGCAGTATACCTTCCGATGTTTGGGACAATCCTACGGCTTGGGCCCCCTATGTAAAATCTGGCAGTCCTCAGAACAACAATGCCACTGGCGGACATTCTGATGCGACCGACTGGGACAGGAATCAGGGGCATATTTCAAACATTTATGATATGCTGCTGCCATATATTCTTACCGACGGCAACCTGAATGATGACAACCTGCAAATTGCCGAAAGCGGCAACGGCATCCCGGACCTTCTCGATGAGGCAAGAAACGAAGTTGATTTCTGGCTTAATTTGCGCGATGGAAACGGGTACAGTTATGGACTTACTAACCCCACCAGCGAAACCAGCCCGATTCTTTATCAGGCAGGAACCACAGCAATATCAGCATGGGCAAGTGCCGCAAACGCATCCATGCTGGCCAATTGCTTTATGCTGGCAGGTATCAATGATTTGAGGGATTATTATACAAATGCCGCAGTCACGGCTTATAATTACGCATCAGGCCTTTCCGACCAGCAGCTTACTACGACGCAGGGTGTCGGCGATTACACAGTCAGGGGCAAAGACCTGAAAATGATGGCCGCCGCTTTCCTCTACAATTTGACGGGCAATACGACCTATGAAGATATGCTTAATTCCCTCTGTGACGTGACATCAACTACGTCGGCAGTAGTTAATTCAGGCAGGGATCAGCTTTGGGCCTGTGCCGCTTATCTCAAAACCAAACGTACCGTTCATTATCCGACGCTATACAGCAACATGAAGGCCTCCGTTATTAATGAAGCCAAAAATGTTGAGTCAAACAATGCTAATAATCGGCCTTCCCGCAGGGCCACGGACAATGCCCCTGCATACTTCAAAACATCACAAAATGTAATGAGGTGCATAGTTGCCCATGCGGTTGCCGACAGTAATTCGGATAAGACAACATTCGAAAACGCAATGGTCCTCGAAGCTGACTGGGGGCTTGGACGCAATTCTATGAATAGGATTATAATGACTACTGCATGTACTAACCTGGCAAGCAAGCGCAGCATTGAAAATATGTACACTACGGGCAGAAATGACGGCTACCCCGGCCTGCATCCGGGACACACGCCTTATTTGAGTACCGACGACTGGGATTCTTCGAGTACAGGTATGACTGGGAATAAGCCGAGCAGGTTGACTGCTCTATGTTACCCTGCTTACGGGACGACGTCCACTACCGGCTGGCCGAAAGCGGAAGGTTATTTCAATGATAGATATGTATGGTCACATTCGGAATTTACGCCCCAGCAGACCATGCACGGTAAAGCGGCCCTCTACGGCTATTTATATGGTTTATATAAACTACGCGCTGATTTCGACGGCGATGCAGATGTAGATGTACTGGATTTGGCTACCTTTGCCGGTTCCTGGTTAAAAGTCCCTGGCAATGCGGGCTATGATTCTCGTGCAAACCTTTACGCAGATCCGTCCGGCATAGTGGACTTCTATGATTTTGCTGTCTTCGCGAATCAATGGAGTGGAAACTAGGGACAGTCACCTAAAAACATTTGTGGTAAAGATATTAAGCTGTCCCCGCTGTTTCGCTTTTCTTCGCCGCGAAACAAGACGGCGGGGCTCCACAAGATGGGACTCCGTTGCACTCCGCAAAGCGGGCCTACGACTTCAGTTTGCTCTCAACGTAGTTGACAATCATACCCACTGTGAACAAATCGGGTAATTTGCTCAGTTCCGGATTTTTAGCGAATTCGCTGACGTCGGTATGGGGCATTTTGGCCTTTAGCTCGGCGACGCCCTTGGCGGTCAGTTTGCCGTTACTTACAAACTCGGGGTTGTTCATAAGCGTTTCAGCAGGGAACAATTCTTCCCGTGCGATTTTAATTCCGAATGCTTTTTCCAGGCGGAACACTATATCGAGAAAGTCGATGCTCTCGGCTCCCAGGTCGCCCATCAGTGTTGCTTCGGGTTTAACCTCGTCGTCATCGACTCCGAGGGCATCTATCATCACTGTCTTGACCTGCTCTAATATCTGTTCTCTGTCCATAGCCATAACAATCCGTCTCCAGTTTATTTTTCAATCTGAAATCTAAAACCCGAAATCCGCAATCAGCTTATTTCTTCAGCAATTGCCAGCGTTTTTTCATCTCGCTGATAATGTTGGCATCTACCGCCGCTAAACCCGAATCTTTGTCGGCGAGATTAAAATGTCTCAGGCCGAATCGAGCCTCGACAATCTGCTCGCCGTTTGATACGCCTGCGCCCGTGAAACTGCTTACGTTCTCCTCGATTGTTTTGGCCTCAACCGAGTATTCTATCTGCATTCCAGGCGCCAGAAAGGACTTATATTTAACATTTCTGGCCTCTTCGAGCAAGACCATACTATGCGCAAAGTTTTCCGTTGTCCGAACAAGCCACGATGCCGACTCGATGAGTCCTTCCAAAAGCAATACCCCAGGCAGCACCGGAAACGTCGGGAAGTGGTCCGCCAGATATTCTTCCGCCAGCGAGACGCTTTTTACCGCCTTTATCCGTTTGCCTGACTCTATCTCAACAATTTTATCAATCAGTATAAATCGCATGTTCGCGGCAATTGTAGTCATTGGACCGGATTTTTCCAGCATTTTTTACTTTGGGATTACGGTATTGAACTCTGGAAACGTTTTCGAAGTATGTTATACTTGTTTAATTATGAAAGTTCGCAGTGCAAATGTTACTGACGTAAAGGCCATACACGCCCTGATAAATTGTTTCGCGGAGCGTGACTTGATGCTGTTTCGCTCGATGGCTGATATCTTCACAAATCTCCAGACCTTTCTTGTCGTTGAGCTCGATGGCGAGACAATCGGCTGCTGCGCACTTGAGGTAATATGGTCGGACCTTGCGGAGATAAAATCATTGGCTGTTCACGAGGCATATCAGGGTAAAGGGGTGGGGGCGATGCTCGTAAATGCCGCGGTTGAGCAGGCGCGTCGGCTGGGAGCGCCTAAAGTATTCGGCCTGACGCTTAAGCCGGAGTTCTTTGGCAAACTTGGCTTCCATGTAGCCAACAAGGATTCATTGCCTATGAAGGTCTGGAGTGATTGTGCCCGCTGCACCAAACAGCAGAACTGCGACGAAACAGCCGTTGTCAAGCTGATTGAGGGCAGCTGTTGTCCTATTCGACAATAGTATGTCAACCGACCTGTCTTCGCTGGAATATCGCTACCGCCAACGCCAATATGCCTCCAGCATAACAAATCGCGTATATAGCGGTAATCAGCACATATTTGAGAGGCAGTGTGCTTCCCTCGAAAATAGCGTCACTTATCCAGAAGACCTGAAGATTAGGAATGGCGAAATAGCATATTTTTGCCCAGAGGTGGGTTTTGGCGAGGGTGCCGAAAGCCCAGTCGGAGACAAGCCCCAGCAGGAATACGCCTACGCAAGCCGAGAGGGTTACCACGATATTGAACCGACAGGACAGGGCTACCGCCAATGCTGCGATTATAACCGCCGCCAGAAAGAGCAAAACCGAGCCATAAGTATCAACCGCGTTAATATTGTTATTAGCAGGATTGAACTTCCAGTCGCGGTCGAAGAAAATCAGGAAAATCAGCGCAATTGTGCCTAAGGCCGCCAGTAAAACCATAGCCGTTGAGGTGGCCTTCCAGTCATAACTATAGTTAAAGAAAGCAGTTAGGAGGCAGGTAAGAACGATAATGATTCCTCCGGCAGCTACTACGGTATAGTCGTTGGTGGAATCAACGTTTTCCAGAACGCCGTTCCTTATCGCCATTATCAGTGCTATGGTGCAGATATAATGGGCCATAGCTACCGCCCCGGTAACTCCCAGGAATTTGGCTAAAATAAATATCGGACGTTGCACGGGCTTGGTTAAAACGGTCATAATGGTTTTATTCTCGATTTCCTCCGCCACAGCCCCTGAAGCGGAGAAAATTGCGATGAACAAGCTGGCGATGAAAAGCGTAGATAACCCCAATTCGCGCAAAAGCTTATTGTCATCATCCAGTGTGTACATCGAGATTGACGGACTAATGAAAAACAGCATCAGGGCGGCTATGATAATTATCGCATAAACCGGCTGGCGTATGGTTTCTATGAAGGTATTTTTTGCTATTGTAAATAACTTTGTCATTCCTAACAACCTTTCTGGAAATCGCTGTTTTTCGGCGTCTTTGGGTTTTAGGCAACGGTTTTTTGCCTAATTTTGGCGATATATTCTTATATGTTACAATAACCGGCTTGTAAATAGCCGGGAAATATTATATCTATATGCCCTTTGCTTTCGGGGTTCGTTAGAAACTTTAGGAATTTGATAAATGACAACATCATCAAGACAGGCAAAGCTTGCCGCAATAGTGTCGCTGATTATCAGCGTCATCTTCTTTGTCATTACGATTCTTATCGGCAGATGGAGCGGTTTTGTATCCGTCTATTCAGAGAGTTTTGTTCTGCTTGGCTCGGCTTTAATCTGGCTGGTTTTGCTTATCCAGTTCCATCAGCGAACTCTTGCCGAGCAGGAAAAGCTCGATATGAGCGCACTTGCCGGCGAACACAGGACAGATAAAATTTTTCACCAGAAAGGCGAGCAGGCACAGTTGTTCGCTGTCGCTCAAAAACGCCTTGCGATACTTGAAAAATGGTTCCTGCCGATTTTTTCATTCCTTATCGCCGCCTATCAGGCGGGCATAGGCCTGTATTTGCTCAGGGGTGTTTCGGATTCTAACCCGGCTATCGGCCAACAGCCGCTGTTGTGCGCAGTTTGTATGATTGCTGTCGCGTTTGTGAGCTTCCTGATGTCGCGTTATGCGACCGGGATGTCGAGGCAGCCGGAATGGAAACCGTTGCGGGCGGGAGGCAGTTTCCTGTTCGGCTCGGCGATTCTTTCGTTTGCGCTGGCGATAGCGCTTGCACTGGTTCAATTCAAAATAACTGCCGTAATCAGGGTGATTGACTATTTGATTCCAATCCTGCTTATCATCCTTGGCATCGAGAACCTGCTTAACGTCATATTTGATATTTATCGTCCTCGCCTGAGCGGTCAATACAGCAGGGCGGCGTTTGACAGCCGGCTGCTTGGGCTGCTCAACGAGCCGGGCGAAATTCTCCATACGGCCACAGGCGCAATCGATTATCAATTCGGATTCAAAGTTTCCCAGACGTGGTTTTACAAGCTTCTCGAAAAAGCCGTTGTGCCGCTCTTTTTCTTCGGTGCTATTACGCTGTATCTGCTTAGCTGCGTCATCGTTATTAATCCAAATGAGCAGGGGGTAGTCGAGCATTTCGGCAATCCGAAAGACGCCAAAGGCAATGTCTGGCTGGTCGGCCCGGGTATCCATTTCAAAAGGCCCTGGCTTGTCGATATCGTTCGAATATATCCCACGAGCGATATAAAAGAATTACAAATCGGCTACGTGCCGAAAACGGACCCCAAAACCGGGCAGATAATCCGTGAGCCGTTACTGTGGGGCAAGGACCATTACAAGGAAGAATACAACATCCTTGTTGCGAGCCGTCTCGGCGTGGAGAAAAATTCGCAGGGGGCGGTGCCGGTAAGTTTGCTCAAGGCAAATGTTCCCGTGCATTATGTTGTCAAAGACATTTATGCGTTCCTTTATAACTACGATAATCCGGAGAAACGGCTCGAAGATATATGTTACCGCGAGCTTGCGAGGTTTGCCGCGGGCTCAACTATTGAAGTTGACGATGAGGCCGCTTTGCAGACCAGCTTGCTTGGCGCAGGCAGGGCACGGGCCAAACAGGTTCTGACTCAGAATATCCAGGCGGCCGTGGACAAGGCGGGCCTTGGCATCGAGATTGTTTTTGTGGGCCTGCAGGGGATACATCCGCCGACACAGGTTGCTGCCGACTATGAGAAGGTTATAGGCGCGATTCAGAAAAAGCGGGGGATAATTCTCATGGCGGAGGGGTATCGCAATCGTGCCCTTAGCACGCTCGCCGGTTCGGTCGAGGGTGCATCCGACCTTTACGTTCTGGCCTCGGATTATCAAAAGGCAAAACAGGGAAATAACCATCAGCAGATCGATGAGATTGCCGGCCGGCTGGATAAGGCGTTCACCCAGGCGGACGGCGATATATTCTGTATGCTGCGGGAGGCCCAGGGTTACAGGTTTGAAAAGGTAACTATCGCCCGCGCCACCGGCGAAAGCTTCGACAGCCAGGTAAAGGCGTACAGGGCTGCGCCTGAAATCTACAAACGCCAGCAGCGTCTTATTGCGCTGGAGGAAACGCTCAGGCCAATCAGGAAATACGTTATTGTCGCCGATGCGAATGACTCGGAGACATTTATTGTTGACCTTAAGGAAAAATTGACGCCGAGCTTGTATGATATCGGCGGGGTTCAGGAGAGCAGCTCACAATGAAAAATATAACAATAACCATTTTTATCGTTCTGCTTTTTGTCATTTTGGCTCTTGTATTCACGATGTTCCAGGTGCGAGAGACCGAATCGGCACTGGTGATGACCTTCGGCAAGGCCACGAGGCAGATAACCGAACCGGGCTTGTATTTCAAATGGCCCCCGCCAATCGAAATGGTTCAGAAGTTCGATTCGCGGTCGAGAGGTCTTGTGGCCGAGATGGGCGAGACGCCCACGAAAGGAGCGGTGCCGATTATTGTCAACACGTTTATTGTCTGGCGTGTTGCCGAGCCGCTTGCATTTTTTAACGCGGTAGGGACCATTTCCGAAGCCGAGAACAAGCTGATGACCCAGATAAGCGATACCCAGAACAAGGTCATAGGCAGGCATGACTTCTCCGAATTTGTCAATAGCGACCCGACAAAAATAAAGCTCGATGAAATCGAAAAAGAGATGCTGGCTGAGATTCAGAAGGCCGTGCGAAGCGACTATGGGATTGAAATCAAGACGATTGGCATCAGGCAGCTCAAAATCAGCGAAGACGTAAGCAAGGACGTATTTGAGCGGATGAAGGCCGAGCGGAACCGCAGGACCGAGGCGACAATCGCCGAGGGTAACGCCGCATCCAAGAAAATCGTTACGGACGCCCTTTCGATGCAGACCGAGCTTCTCGCGGCCGCGGAGGCCAGGGCCAAGGCCGTTCGCGCACAGGGCGACGCCGAGGCCGCCCAGTATTATAAGCTGCTCGAACAGGACCCGCAGCTTGCTATGTTCCTGCGTGATATTGACGCGCTCAAAAAGATACTCGAACAAAGAGCGACGGTTGTTATCAGCGCGGATACCGAGCCGTTCAAACTGCTCAGGCAGATGCCGGACCTGAAACCGAAAGATTAATTGCTGTTTGTTTCATAGGCGGATTTGAAAGATATGACGGAAGAACACGGACACCATCACGAGCACGAACATAATCACGCGACGCCGGATGACGCGGGCCATGTACGGCAGGCGGACCCCGGCTATGACTATCTATCGGGGGCGTTGAAGGTCAGCTTCGCCGTCCTCAAGGTCATAATGGTCATACTGATAATACTGTTTTTGTTTTCCGGTATCCGGACGGTAGGACCAGGCGAACGAGCGATTGTTCTGCGTTTCGGCAAAATCAGCGGAGTCGGCGAGGCACGGCTTCTTGGGCCTGGATTGAAACTGCTTTTACCCTATCCCATTCACGAAATCGTTCGAATTCCCGTCGAGAAAAAGGTCAACCTGGCAATCAATTCGTTCTGGTATTATCAAAAACCAGGCGAAGAAATGAGCGACGCGGCCAACCAAAAATCATTTATGCCGACGCTTAATCCCATTACCGACGGTTATTGTTTGGTAAGGGGCGAAAAACAGGAAGGGACCGCAACCGTCTCCGAGGGCAGTGATTATAATATCCTTCACTGCAAGTGGGTTTTGACCTACCAGATTACCGATGCGGAAAGATTCTACAAGCACTGCTACGTGCAGGACAGCCATCTTTCTGCCGGACAGAACTACTCGGACATCATTGAGCAAAATATAAATCCGCTGCTGGAGAGTGTTTTCTCCGACGCGGTTGTCTCAACAATGGTAAATTACACAATCGAAGAGGCGATGTTTGAAAAGGTGGCCTCGGTTACTGACCGTGTCAAAGAGCGTCTTCAAAACAAGCTCAACGCGTTAGACAGCGGCATTAAAGTTGTATCGGTTCAAATCCGCGATATAACCTGGCCCAGGCAGGTAGGGGATGCTTTCCAGGCGTCTTTAACCGCTACCCAGAACAAGCAAAAGGCAATCAGCGAGGCAAAACTTGGCGCCGAAAAGATTCTCAATGAGACCGGTGGCCCGATTGCCGGCGAGCTGCTTGCCTCTCTGCATGATAGTTCCTATGACAAACAAAAACAGGAGCAGTTGTGGGGACAGGTTGCAGGCAGGGCACAGGAGCAAATAGCCGATTCACGCGGCTATCGGACAAAGGTTGTCGAGGACGCCAGGGCGAGTGCCGAGTACCTGCAAAGAATACTTCCGGAATATCGAAAGTATCCCAAGCTTGTCATCCAGAGAGTCTATCAGGATGCGATTGAGCAGGTACTTCGCGACGCTGAGGAGAAGACGGTAATTCAGCCCGCGCAGCACGGCAAAGCAACCGATGTCAGGGTTCTCATCAACAGGGACCCTGGGATAAAGCCAAAATCCGAACCCGGAAAATAAACTTAGTGAGGAATCCTGAGAGATAAATAATGGCCCACGAACATCTGCATTTTAAAGACGATATAGCAGTCGAGCACACGCACGGCAAACAGGTTCGCGTCAGTTTGGCGCTGCTTGGGACGCTGGCGGGCGGGATGCTGCTGCTAAGCCACTATGTAAGCAAATGGTTTGTTTATGGTCCCGATGCCTTCCAGACCGAGATTCTCGCATTCGCTGGCGCAATCCTGCTTGGCTCGCCTATCATCTGGCATGCAATCAAAAGTTTAGCGCACAAAGAAGCCCATATGGATGAGCTTGTGGCCCTTGCTATACTCGCCGCCATTGCCACCCGGCAATATCCTGCCGCCTGTGTAGTTGCGTTCTTTATGCTGCTTAGTGAATTGGTCGAGAGCCGGACGGCTCTTGGCGCGAGGGCATCGATTGAATCGCTTATTAAACTTACTCCTCAAAAAGCAAACCTGTTGTATTCCGACGGCTCTGAAACTGAAGTTATGGTCAGCCAGATTAAGCCAGGCGATATTGTTCGGGTAAGACCCGGCGATAATATCCCGGTCGATGGCGACGTCGTAAAGGGTTTAAGCTCGGTAAATGAAGCCACAATTACCGGCGAATCGCTGCCCGCTGACAAAGTTCCCGGTATGCAGGTTTTTGCGGGCACAAGCAATCTTACGGGCGCTCTCGATATTACCGTTACCAAGGCGGGCAAAGACACCACCTTAGGCAAGGTGCAGTCGCTGATTTTGCAGGCCGAGCATACCAAGATACCGATTATGCGGATTATCGACCGCTATGTTAAATGGTACACGCCGACCGTTCTTATGATTGCAGGCATCGTCCTGTTCTTCACTGGCAATATCAACTATGCCATTACCATTCTTGTAATATCCTGTCCCTGTTCATTGATTTTGGCGACGCCCAGTGCGATGGTTGCGGCGATATCCGCTGCTGCCCGCCTTGGCATACTTGTCAAGAATGTTGCCGACCTCGAAACCGCGGGCAAAATCACAGCGATGGTCTTCGACAAGACGGGAACTGTAACGACCGGCCGACTGTATGTAACAAAGCTCACCCCTGCAAATGGGGTTGAGCCGTCAACGCTGCTGTCGCTGGCTTCCTCCGCTGAAAAAATGAGCAAGCATCCCGCGGCAAGGGCTTTGCTTGAGGTGGCCAAGCAGGCAAATATTACTTTGCCCGAAGTGGATAATTTCCAGGAAACCCCTGGAAAAGGCGTTTGGGCCAAAGTCTCGGGCAGCAAGGTAATCGTCGGCAGAGATTCTTTCCTCAGGGAAAACCAGATTGATATGTCAAATGTTTCGCTCCCGTCTCTGCACGAGGAGCAGGGTTTCAGTACACTTTTTGTTGCTTTGGATCATAATTGCATCGGGTGGATAGGCCTTCAGGATAAGACCAGACCCGAGGCGAAAGAGGCCATAGCAGACCTTTTCGCACTTGGCGTCAAACGTGTAACGATGCTCACGGGCGACAGGGACGAAGTCGCAGGCCGAGTCGCAGCGGAGCTTGGCTGCACCGATTACAAAGCGCATTGCCTGCCCCAGGACAAACTGGCTATCGTGGAAAAAATCAAAAAAGACGGGCACACCGTAGTTGTCGTGGGCGACGGTATAAACGATGCCCCCGCGCTTGCCGCGGGCGACCTCGGAATCGCGATGGGAGCGGCCGGTTCGGACGTCGCTATCAACTCTGCCTCAATCGCACTGTTGAGCAACGATCTTAAACGACTGCCCGCACTGGTACAACTATCGCGCAGAACGCGTTTTATTATCAACTCAAACCTTGCCTTTGGCGTCAGCTTCATCATCGTGGGCATATCGCTGTCGTTTTTGATTCTGCCGACAATGGCGGCGTTTCTGCATTTCGCAAGCTCGCTTGTTGTTGTTTTCAATAGCGCCCGTTTAGTTCGTCACGGCGAAGAACTTCAGCACCATACTGGGGAGATTGCGTAGAATACCTATATACAGGCCTGACGGGATAAACTGAAATTATGGAATATGCGATTGAAACATTTTCTCTTACAAAGATTTTCTCCGACTGGTGGGGCCGCAGCAGGGTTATAGCCGTTGACGACCTTAATCTGAAGGTTCGCCCCAATGAGGTTTATGGTTTTCTCGGCCCTAACGGCTCAGGCAAAACAACCACGCTCAAGATGCTCCTCGGCCTGCTTCACCCAACAAAAGGAAAGGCAATCATTCTCGGGGGCGACGCCACTGACCCGCAAATCAATCGCAGAATCGGATTTTTGCCTGAAGAGTCATATTTATATAAATACCTGACGGCCCGCGAAACGCTCGATTTTTACGGCCAGTTGTTCAAGCTGCCCGCGAAAGTCCGAAGGATGCGAATCGAGGCGCTGCTGGAGATGGTTGGCCTGAAGGCCGTCGCCAACAGGACCATCGGGACATTTTCAAAGGGTATGGCAAGAAGAATCGGTCTTGCCCAGGCCCTTATAAATGACCCTGAGCTGCTTATTCTCGATGAGCCAACCACGGGCCTTGACCCCATCGGCACAAGACAAATTAAAGACCTTATTATAGAACTCGCCAAACGCGGCAAGACGATTTTTCTTTGCAGTCATCTTCTTGCCGATGTCGAGGACGTATGTAACAGAATCGCGATTCTCTATGGCGGCAAGATTCAGGCGGAAGGCGACGTCCGCGAACTGCTGCGGCATTCTGATAAGACCGAAATCCTGACCGGGCGTCTAAGTCCGGCGGTAATCGAGAAAATAAAACAGGCGCTTGCCGAAGAGCACGCGGAATACACCATCGGCTCACCGATAGACAAGCTCGAAACGTTCTTTATCAATATCGTGGCCAGGGCGCAACAGCAGGCCGTCCCGACAAGCGGTGCGGAAAGCAAGACGCATATTAGCAATTTTCTCTCCGCCGGGGCTAATGACCGTGCGAACCGGGAAGCGTTACTTAACCAGCTCGTTTCCGCTTCTGACGAACGACCGGCTGTTCCTGATACGCAACAGGTCAAATCTCAACCGGCGTCGTTGTCGCCGGCGGATGAAAATCTGCTCAAAGAGTTGACCGAACAGGCCGATTCAAAACCGGTTGTTGTTACCCGGCCGACACAAACCAAACCTGCGTCATCGCAATCCGACCAGCCGAATAAGAGCATTCTCGACGAATTAACGGGCCGGTCCAATGCGGACACAAAGAGCGCTCATCCCGGAGATTCTGCCAATGCGTAGCATCTGGGCCGTTGCTGTCAATATGATAAAGCAGGCCCTGCGTCTCAAAATCGTCGCGGTCTTTATAGTCCTGCTGCTTGTGCTGCTGCCGGTAATGGGATTGACTATGACCGGTGACGGCACAGTAAAGGGGCGTATGCAGACGTTCGTCAGCTATGGTATGTCACTGACGACTTTTTTGCTGGCGATGCTTACCATTTTCACAGCCACATATTCGCTCACAAGCGAAGTAAAAGACAAACAGGTTTATACCGTTCTCACCAAGCCGATTCGGCGGTTTCAGTTTGTGCTCGGCAAATTGCTCGGAATTGTTATTTTAGACGCGGGTTTGCTTGTTCTTTTTTCCGCTATCATTTACGGCATTATTGTTTTATTGCCGACGGTTCTGCACGCAGACGAAGCCCAGATGGCCCAGATTCGGGACGAATTTTTTACCGCCAGGGCGTCGGTAAAACCTGAAGAGCCGGATATATCGCAGGAGCTTGAACAGGCGTATAAAAAGCTTAAGCAAAACGGCGAAGTTCCTGCCGGTGTAGATGAAAATCCAGTTGCTCGTCATAACTATATGAATGAGCTTGGCCGGCGTATCGGGCTTAGAAGGCGGGCCGCCGTTGTTGGTGAAGAGCTGCTTCTGGAATTCAATAATGTCAAGCCCAAAGACCCCAACCAGAGCTTGTTCGTGAGATTCAAATACGACGTCGCGGTCAATCCTCCGGACCTTTCAATATACAGTAAATGGGTTATTGGTGACGTTCGCCAGCTTCGCCTGGCAGCCAATCTGGATACGCCGATATATTCACTGGAACGAAAAGATATTATACGCACGTTCCGTGAATTTTCAGTTCCCGCCGACGCGGTTGCGGGCGACGGCTATCTTGCCGTGGCGTTTCTTAATGTTCCTCTTAATAATACGGTTGTTATTTTTCCGTTCGAGGACGGTCTTGAGCTGCTTTACAAAGCCGATACGTTCACCGCCAATTTTATCAGGGCGGCCCTGTTGATTTTTGTTCGACTTGTTTTCCTTGCAGCGCTTGCCGTTTTTGCGGGGTCATTTTTGTCGTTTCCCGTTGCCATATTGCTTTGCATGGCCGTATTTACTATGGCCAATATGAGCGGATTTATTGGTGAATCCTTTGACGTCGTCGGTGGCAATGTCAGCCCGGTATATACCTGGTTTCTTCAGCCGATACTTTCGCTTTTGCCCCATTTCGACAAGTTTGACTCTTCTCAATTTTTAGTTCCTGCCCGGCTGCTGAGCTGGTCTTTACTTGCATGGCTCGGCTTTTCGACGCTTTGTCTCAGAGCTTTGGTGCTGGTGATTTTGTCGCTGTTGATTTTCACTTACCGCGAAATTGCAAAAGTTATCGTGTGACGTTATTATTGGCCCGTGCCGGAGGTGTGAAAACATCCGCCGGGCGTCCGCCGTAGAAGAGTTCAGTCAAATACGATTATGCGTTTACGTGACAAACTGATTATTGCTGTATGCGTTGTGCTGGCGGTTATCCTGCTGACCGTTGCGGGCATGCGTCTGGATTATATAAATTCGCAGCGGGTTGAGATGAAGCTGATAAGCAACGAACCGCTGCAGAATGCACCGCCTTCGCTGGCCTTTGCGACGGTTGCAATGGGGGCGTTCAGGGGGCTGGTGGTGGATATCCTGTGGATGCGGGCCGATAAGCTCAAGGAGCAGGGCCAATATTTCGATGCGAAACAGCTTGCCGAATGGATTACCGTTCTTCAGCCGCGATTTTCGCAAGTCTGGGCGTTTCAGGCGTGGAATATGGCCTACAACATCTCCGTGGCTATACCCGCGGAACAGCCGGACCAGCGATGGCAGTGGGTGAAAAACGGCTATGAGCTTTTGCGCGACAAGGGCATTCCCCTCAATCCTAAATCAATTGGCTTGTACCGTGAGCTTGGCAGAATCTTCCAGCACAAGATAGGCAGCAACAGCGACGATGATAATAAATACTACAAGTTACAGCTTGCTCTTTCGATGGAGCCGATGCTTGGCCCGGCTGATAATGCCTGGTTTGAATCGCTTGCTAAAGCTCCTGCATCCTGGAGTCAGATTGCTGCTGACGCGAACATTGCGCCGTTTATCGCCGCCCTGAAGGCCGCTGACAAGAACTTTGATGATGATTCACGGTTTGTAGGCAATTATCTTTCTCTCCGGCAAAATCCGGACAGATTCTCATCCGCCGCTTTCAAGATAATCGACCGGTTCAGAAACACAGCCGCGCTTCGTGATTTCGATGTTTTCGCAAAGGCATGGCAGCTTCGAAATGTCTGGAAGCTTGACCCCGTTCTTATGCTCGAATTAAACCGAACTTACGGCCCGACAGATTTCAATGACCCCAATTACCACTACCCGCTTGACTGGCGACACCCGGACGTTCACGCAATTTACTGGACGGTTCAGGGGCTTCGCATAGCGGGCAAAAAAAATGTCGTTAAGACGGGCAGGGGAGAGTACCCGATTGACGAAATCAATACCGACCGGATTGTTTCAAGCAGTTTGCAGAACCTGTTCAGATATGGAAAAATTTTCATCTACGATACGAACGAAAATCCGGCTTCACCACAGAGCGCTGTTGCGGGGCCGACAAAAGAGATATTCCTCCGCGCTGATTTCAGGATGTTCGACTCTTACAATAAGGCCATAACGGAGATTATACACAAATACAGCGACTCAAACGACAAATGGGATGATTCGCATATGGTTCAGCACCGCAATATGCTAACCAATGCCCTGACGATGTTTTACCAGGCGGGTCACAGGCAGAAGGCGCAGAAGATATACGACTATGTCAGGGGGCTGTATCCCCGTCCGGAGTTTAGCGATCCGGCCGTCGAAACTTATATCATCCAACAGGTACGCAAGGACCTCAAGACCATCACAATTACCAAGGCGATGGATACGATTATACCGATGCTTCGCGAATCGTATTTCAGGTATGCCTTGCGAGATGACGACGCTTCATATGCCCTCGAAAAAATGGCCGAAGACGTATATAATGTTTACACTAAACAATATGGCGATGAGGCACGGCTTAGCTTGCCGGAATTCAAGGTAATGAAATTTGGCGCGTTTATGGATTTCTTTAACGACCAGGGTTACCCGCTCACAATGCGACAAAGTCTCCTTGCGCGGATAAAAATAGAACAGCCCAAGCTTGCTGACCAATTCTCGCAAATTGCAGAACAGTTGGATCGGGAATCGCAACAGCAACAACAACCAAACTCACAATGATGTTTCCCTCGACTGATAAACACGATGACGCATTTGCTTCCGAACTGACCCCCTCCCAGCAAAAGGCCGTATTTCACCGCGACGGTCCCTTGCTTGTTATCGCGGGGCCTGGCAGCGGCAAGACCCGCGTTATAACCTGCCGCATCGCCGCGCTCGTCAGTTCGGGTATTCCCGCTTATAATATCTGCGCCATCACTTTTACCAACAAGGCCGCCGACGAAATGCGCCAGCGGGCATTCAGATTCGCCGCGTCCGCAGGCGCGCATATCAGCACCTTTCACTCCCTGTGCGTCCGCATTCTCCGAAAGTTTTCCGAAGTTGCCGGCATCACCCCAAACTTCAGCATATACGATGATTCCGACCAGTCCAAATGCGTAAAACAGGCAATCGTTGACTGCAATCTCAATACCACCGATTTTTCGCCCGCGCGAACACTTGACGCAATTTCTACTTTGAAAAACAAGCTCATCGACGCCGATGCCTTTGAAAAGCAGGCGGACGATTTCTTCTCAAAAACGCTGTCAAAAATCTATTCCCGCTATCAGCAAATTCTCAAAGACCTCAATGCCGTTGATTTCGATGATTTGCTTATGAAAGCGGCCTTTCTGCTCGAAAATAATGCCGCTGTTCGCGAAGAGCTCGGGCATAGATATAAATATCTTCTTATCGATGAATACCAGGACACCAACCATGCTCAATATCGAATCGCAAAGGCACTCGCTTCCACGCACAACAATATCTGCGTGACGGGCGATCCGGACCAGTCAATCTATCGCTGGCGCGGGGCCGATATTCGCAATATCCTCGATTTTGAGCATGACTGGCCCAATGCCGTGGTCGTCCGGCTCGAAGAAAATTTCCGATCTGCTCCCTGCATCCTTGAAGTTGCCGACCGGCTTATTGCCAATAACCAGAGCCGAAAGGAAAAACGCCTTATTGCGACAAAACCGCCCGCGGGCAAGGTCGTTATTGAGCCGTATGAGGATGAAGTCGAGGAGGCCATAGGTGTCGCGGAAAATATCAGGCGATTGGTTGACGAGGGCGTGTCCCTTTCCAATATAGCCATCTTCTATCGTGTCAATGCTCAAAGCCGGGCAATCGAAGAGGCCTTCATAAGGAGCAAAGTCCCATATCAGATAGTTCGCGGCGTCGAATTCTACAATCGAAAGGAAGTCCGCGACATTCTCGCCTATTTGAAGGTCATCGTTAATCCCGCCGACAAAGTCGCGCTTTTGCGAATCATCAATACCCCCGCGCGGGGCATAGGAAAGACAACAATCGACAAAGTTCAGAATTTTGCCTCTCGCTGCAATATAAGCTTATATGAGGCAATTAAAACCGTTTCGCAGATATCGAACATTCCGCAGCCCACCGCCGCTAAGCTCACCGCTTTCCTTAATATGATTGAAAGTTTCCGAAAAAACGACTCCGGCTCAGTCGCGGAAATGGTCGAACGCGTCTTTACCGATTCGGGACTTGAAAAGTCATTGATTGCCGAAGGCGCAGAGGGTAAAGACGCTGCCGCAAATATCGAGGAGCTTATCAGCGCAGCCGCCGTATATGACAAGCAGACCGAAACGCCTTCGCTGGTCGATTATCTCCAGCAAATCGCGTTGTTCAGCGATGCCGACGCGTATAATGCCTCGGTTGAACGCGTTGCGCTTATGACGCTGCATTCCGCAAAAGGTCTCGAATTCGATAACGTCTTCATCGTGGGCGTCGAAGAAGGTCTGCTGCCTCACGAAAGAAGCGCGGATAATGAAAATGAAACCGAAGAGGAACGCCGGCTTTTCTTCGTCGGCATAACACGCGCAAAGATCAACCTGTTTCTTGCCTTTGCCAGATACCGCCAAATCAGGGGCCAGACCCTCCGCACTATACCATCACAATTCCTCTTCGAGCTTGGCCTTAGTTTTTCTGAGTCCTCTCAAATGAACGATACCGGTTATTTGGAATCGACGAACTATCATCGGCAATCGCAAATTTCAAATCTGCAATCCGAGATTTTACCCGCCGAGGCGGACCGAAATCCGAAATCCCCTTTTAATCGCGGCGATATTGTCGTTCACAAAAAGTTCGGCATAGGCACCGTTAAGGAATTTGCCGATATGGGCGACAACTCGGTTATTACCATCGCCTTCAACGCAGGCCACACAAAATCCCTGATGCTCAAGTATGCCAAACTTATGAAATTATAGATTGTTCAGTAACCACCGCAGGTATAATGAAGACATATATTTTAAATTTGATGATATGTGTGGCCTTATTACTGGCCGGCTGTGCGGGAACGTCGCGATCATCATCATCGTGTACAGGTGAATATAAAAATCTTGCATTAAACCCAAACGATACCCGAGGCCCGGCGGTAACTTATCCGCACGCCACAAGCAACAGCGAATGCAGGGATGAAATCTGCTACGCCGCCAAAAACGTCATTGACGGCGATACCGCCAATAAAGGTCACGGCCCTAAATTCCCTTCCTGGGGTCCGGATAAACGCACAGACCTGTGGCTCAAAATAGATTTTGGCCGAAAAGTCGAGGCGGACAAGATTGTCATTTATATAAGGGCTGATTTCCCGCACGACGCTTACTGGAAGGAGGGCACGATTGAGTTTTCCGACGGTTCGAAAGAAAAAATATCCTTTCATAAAACCGCGATGCCTCAGGAGTTCAAATTTACTCCTCGCCGAATCGAGTGGCTCCGCATAACAGACCTTGTTCAGGACGAACCCCTTGGCTGGTGCGCCTTCACCGAGGTCGAGGTCTGGGGCTGGTAATTAAAACCCTGACCCTGTTATTCAAAAATCTTCGTGTTATCGGCGATGAAAATTCCTGCTTATTTCAGAATCGGGTAATGGATTTTCGGATTTTTGTTTTTAACCCAGGGCAGCTTTTCCCATGTAATGGTTTCGTTGCAGTCATATGCTTCGCGGCTCGTTCCCCGACCGGGATTTCCCCAGACCATAAACCATGCCCATTTCGGCTGCTCTCGTAGTTTTTCCGGCGGAGGCGGTGCGCCCACCTCGCCTAAGGCGATTGGCTTGTCACCCGCTACAGCTAAAAGCTGGTTGTAATCATTCGGGTCAAAATTATTTCGGTAAACATCCGTTGCAAGGATATCCACCACGTCATTTCCCGGGTAAACACTGTCATAAGGCAGCACGTTTTCCCTGATTTCGTTGCAGTTGTAAACCCAGATTAAATTGTTGAGCTTGTGAAAGTTTACCAGCCGGTCATACAGCATTCGATAGAGTTTCTTCGTGCCGTTGTCGCCGGTCTTGCCGTTCCACCAGAAAAAGTTTCCGTTTATTTCGTGATAGGGTCTCCATAAAACCGGCACATCCGCATTTTTCAGTTGTTTCAGGAAAAATGCTATAACGTCCACCTGCGATTTCCATCGTTCGTTAATCGCTGTCCCCGGCGTGATTAAATCCTGCCACTGTTCGTCTGTGATATGACTCTGTATGGAATCCTTGAATACGACCGGCTCCTCCTCGGTAGGGGGCACCGCATGCCACATCATTGTGATGATAAATCCCTCATTGTTTCGCCGAATTGCCTCATCGACAATATTCTGGCGAAAATTTATCCCGTCCCATGTGCCCGGTGCGCTGAAGCCGAAGTCGAACCCGCACAATGCCGGGTAATGCCCCGTCCATTTTTCAATCGATGGCAGCTGTGTCGTTACGACAAGCGGCGCACAATGCTGTCCGACAAGTGTCTGCCTGCCGGAAATGCTGTAAAGATACTCCAGCAGCTTCACTGCTTCCGGGGAAGCATTTGGCGTTACCGGTTTCTTTGTTACATTTGCCGCCGGCTTTGTTTTGGCCGGCTGATTGGCGTCCTGTGCGCCTTGCAACGAGGTAGTAGCCATCATTACTCCTGTAATAAGTAAAACGGTTAATCTGAAAGTCATTCTTAGTATTCCTTTATCAATTCCAGCATCTTTCGGTCGAGCTTGTGGCCCTTATAGTCCTCGTATTCTACATCTTCACGTTCGCTGTCCATCACGCCGAAAGGTCCTCTCAGGTTCCACATCGAGTATCCCCAGCCGACCTCTTTCCACAGCGAAAGCAAATCCGTCATCCAGCTAATCGCTACGTTGTGAGGCGTCTTGTTAAAGCATCCCCATTCGCCCACGTGCACAGGCACGCCCTTTGCCGTCAGCGGCTTCCACGTATCAATCAGAGTGGCCCTCAGCGCGGCCTTGTCCCAGATTTTCCCGTCGTCGCCTTTCAACGGCCAGGTGGGGACATCAAATGTTTGAAACGCATCTTTCGGCACCCAAGTCGCTGTATAATGACTCACGCTCATCGGGTCATACCCGCGTGTGCTCTGCACAACGCCCAAATCCGCTATGCCCATAATGGGCAATCTTCCTACGTCTTTGCCGTCCGCCACAATCAGCCGATTGGGGTCTTCTTCCCTTATCCCTTTTACCAATGCCGTAACAACTTCGACGTGCCGGGTATCTTCTTTCAAAGAGGGCGGCTCATTAATCAGATCGAAGCTGAGCCGTGTGCTTGGTATTCCCTTATATCGTTTCGCGAACATCTTCCAGTGAAAGACCGCCGCGTCGAGCGCCTTTTGCATTTTTTCAGGCGTATCTTCATAAAGGTCCATCGGCTCCTGGTCTCGCCCATTGATGCAATATCCCGGTATGCGATGCAGGTTGAGATTGATGTGTATTTTGTATTGCTTGCCCTTCTCCACGACATTGTCGATTTCTTTGAGCACGCTCTCATCGATATTATACCAGTCGTCTTTGTCGGCCCAGTTCCAGTATGACATTGGTATCCGGCCAAAGTCAAATCCCCACTCTTTTATTATCTCGAAATCCGTTTCATTGAATTTCCTTCTTTGCGGGCCTTTTGAGCCGAACCCTACCGGGAAATTAAAGCCGCGATAGCGGGGAAACTTCAGGGTTGTTTTCTGAGGAGTTGCTGTCATATTTGCTCCTGGCGCCGGCGTATCGCTGCTTTTGCATCCGGAAATCGCGGTCGCCGCGATTATTCCGCTTGTCTTTAGAAAGTCACGTCTGTTCATTCAGGGACCCCCGTTCTTTTTGCCGGTTCTGTTTTTCGTGTCTGGTTCCAGCCGTCGATATTCTAACATCCCGCGGGAGCATGTCAACGAAGTCCTTTACAAATGTAAATATGTCGAAGGCATAGCGTTTCAAATTCAGCGTTAGGATGATATTTGCCTTTACCTGAAGGGACTACTATAATACCTGCCAGCTGGTTCTTGTAACCGAAGATTGAAAAGACAATGTAAGGAGTCGAGAGATGAATTATGTTTGCAAAAAGCATAGTGTCGTTGTGCTGATTATAGTGTTTGTTTTGGCCGGCGTATTGTCGGCTGATGTCCGGCTGCCCTCTATCATAAGCGATAATATGGTCTTGCAGCAGGGCGAAGCCGTGCCGATTTGGGGCTGGGCGGACCCCTGTGAGACAGTTACGGTTACAGGAAGCTGGGGAAGCGGCAAATGGAAGACAACAGCTGATCAGGATGGCAAATGGATGGTCAAAATTGATACAGGTAAGGCAGGCGGGCCTTATGAAATGACGGTCAGCGGTAAGAATCCCATAATGATTAAGAATATTCTCGTAGGCGAGGTGTGGGTCTGTTCGGGCCAGTCGAATATGGAATTTACGGTTAAGCAGGCAAAGAACTCCGCTGAGGAAATAGCCGAGGCCAATAACTATCCGCAGATAAGGCAATTTCTCGTTGGACGAAAAGTTATTTATACGCCTATGTATAATTGCAGCGGCAAGTGGCAGATATGCAGCTCTCAAACGGCTGGAACCTTTACGGCGGCTGGGTATTTCTTCGGCCGAGAGCTTACTAAACAGCTTAATGTGCCGGTTGGTTTGATTAATACATCGTGGGGCGGGACGCCGGCTGAGTCGTGGATGAGCAGGGAATATCTTGAAAAAGACCCGAATTTTCAGCCGATCCTGAAGAAGTTTGAGGCGACATCAGCGGATATCAATGAATTGAAAAAGAAATATCGGGAAGAGATGCAGAAGTATGACGCGGTAGTGCCACAATTAAAGGCCGAAGGCAAACCACTGCCTCCAAGGCCGGAAGAGCCGATAGGACCGGGACATCCCTATTCACCAATGGGTCTTTATAATGGGATGATTGTTCCTATTCTTCCTTACGGCATACGCGGGGCGATTTGGTATCAGGGCGAATCGAACGCATGGCGGGCATATCAGTATCGCACTCTGTTTCCGGCTATGATTAAAAACTGGCGGGACGCCTGGCATCAGGGCGATTTCCCGTTCCTGTTTGTTCAGCTGGCAAACTATATGCAGCCGGAGCCCCAGCCGGTCGAGAGCGACTGGGCCGAATTGCGAGAGGCACAATTGATGACGCTTTCGGTGCCGAATACCGGAATGGCGGTTACGATAGACATAGGCGAACCGGATATTCATCCCAAAAACAAGCAGGATGTCGGCAAGCGTCTGGCGCTGTGGGCTTTGGCAAAGACATACGGCAAAGATATCGTTTATTCAGGTCCGATATACAAATCGATGAAGGTCGATGGCAATAATGTCATACTTGCTTTTGACAATATCGGCGGCCGACTGGTCGCTAAGGGCGATTCATTAAAAGGGTTCGCGATAGCCGGCGCAGACCGGAAATTTGTATGGGCGGACGCGAAAATTGAAGGTGATACAATCGTTGTAAGTTCCGATAAAGTTGCTTCGCCGGCTTCAGTGCATTATGCCTGGGAGAAAAATCCGGTATGCAACCTGTATAACAAGGAAGGTCTGCCCGCGACGCCTTTCAGGACCGATACCTGGCCGGGTATTACGGCCGGCAGGCGTTAAGCGGAGCGGATTGTGGCATTACTTTTTAGGGGTCGGCGTGCAGTTGTCGCCGCGATACAATGACTAAGGGAAATTCATTCCCGAAAGCCAGCCGGCTTCTTGCGAACAGCCAGTTCAGGTTTGTTTTGGCGAAGCGATTGAACGCCCGCGATGAGCTTCTTTTGCTGTTTGCCCGCGAAAACGGCCTTGATTACCCCCGTTTGGGCATATCTATCGGCAAATCCTGCGGAAACGCCGTCGTTCGCAATCGGCTCAAACGCCTGTTACGCGAGGCCTTCAGACAAAATAAACAAAAAATCACCCCCGGTTTCGATTTTGTGGTTTTAATGTCGCCCCGGTGGGTAAGGTCCGCCAAAGGGCGAGATCTCGCCAGGGGCGGACAAATCCGCGAAACAAAGAACGTAAAAGCGGCGTTGGGGGCGATAAAATACGCACAAATTCGCGATTCCTTCCTGAAACTGGCGGCCCAGCTGACCCCGGCAGAGGGTTAATTTATAATCTTTAGCCCCTTTGCTGCCGATAAATGCTTATGTGAGCAGAGGTTGCCCATTGGGCCCCAAAACCGGATTAGTTTCGATAGGTAAGGCCGCGAAAGAGGCGGGCGTATCACGCCAGTCGCTGCAGTATTACATTATGCTGGGATTGCTCGAAGCAACCAAAATCACAAAAACCGGCAGACGGCTGTTTGACCCGAAGACGATTGACCGGGTCAAACTTGTTAAAAAACTCAATAAAACCGGCTATCCCTTACGGGCCATACGTGAGTTGTTTATTGAAGGCACAACGGTTATGAAAGGAAAAGGGCGGTGAGCGATTACGAAACAATGCAACGAAGACGCAGTATGGTCGTCGGGATTTTTGTCGTTGTGGCGGTCATCGCGTTTTTCTGGATGATATTCAAATTCGGCGACCTGCCTATTCTCGTCAGCGAGATAAGGTCGTACGAGATTAAAATTCAGTTCCCCAGCGCACCGGGCGTACAGAAAGATACCCCCGTTCGATTCTGCGGCTACCAGATAGGCACGGTAACAGATGTCAAGCCGCCGACTGTGCTCCAGGACATCGACACCAAAAAATGGTATCACCAGACGATGGTAATTGTCAGTATTGATAATCATTTTAAGGATATCCCTGACATAGTAAGAGCAAAGCTGATGACGCGGGGGCTTGGCTCAAGTTATATCGAGATGCGAATTCCGCCTGTTGACGTTCTGAAAGGAAAGGTTCTTGTTGAGGGCAGTTTGCTTCAGGGTTCGACCGGCGTTTCCAGTGAATTTTTCCCCGAGGAAACCCAGAAAAAACTCGAAGAGGTGATTACGGGTATTTCCGCGTTTGTCAAAAACAGTAACGATATTGTGGGCGACGCCAATAACAAGGCCAACATCAAAACTGCACTGGCCAATCTTGCTGATGCCAGCAGGGAGGCCAACGATGCCATACACCAGATTAAAGAAGCTGCTGACGCCGGCAAGACAATGCTCCAGAACGCCGATGCCAGGACTGCCCAGCTTACTACCTCCCTTGTCACAACCAGCGATAAACTGGGCGAGGTTATGACCAATCTCGACAGTGTTCTTGTCAAGATAAACGAAGGCCAGGGCACAGCCGGCAAATTAGTTAACGATGGCCGCCTTTATGAGCAGCTTCTCGAAGACAGTAAACAGCTTCATTTGGTCCTGCAGGACATGAAAACTTTTGTTACTGAATCAACGGAAAAAGGCCTTTCCATCAAGCTGAAGTAGGGTTGCTTTGCGGGCCGCAGGATGTTATCATTTGCGTTTCTTTTAATCGAAATCATGGAAGGTGCGCGCAAATGGCTAAAAGTTCCGTAATTCGTCCGACGGCGGAAGATAAAAAAGCAGTCGGCAAAATCGCAGAGCTGGCAAAAAAAGCCGGTATCGATATAAAAGAGGGCTCGGTAAGAAGAACGTCATCGCGGTTTTGCCTCGGCGTTGAGCATGGCGACTACAACGGAACCGAGCTTTTCGGCGTGGGCACTGACCGCTTTATCTGGATGGCATACAAACCTTCCGAAGATTCTTTAATGCGGCTTTGCAGCGGCAACTTCCCCGGCGACGGCGTGATTGAATTTGAGCTGGGTAAAATCCCTGAGCCGAAATCACCGCAAATAGCCGACACCTGGGCACGTTTTGCTTATGGTGTTGATTTTGTTCTGCGCCGCTCCGGCTATAAAATCACAAGAGGAATCAATGCTTGTATTTACGGCAATATCCCCGGCGGCGGGATGTCTCGCTCGGCATCGCTCGCCCTTAACCTGATACTGTCCGTCCTGGATGCCAATGGCATTGAGGAGCCGGATAAGCTCAAAATAGTTGATTTGGCTCAACAGGTCGAAAACGATTACATCGGCTCACCCTGCGGCAAATTGGACCAGATTATGATACTCTTCGCCCGCGAAGGTTTCGGCACTTACTACAATCCGCAAAAGCGCTCCGTCGAATATATCCCATTGGGCAAACGCGCCGCTGATTTCTCGATTGTCGTAATGGATACCGGCACTGTTCGCCCGGGCTTAGAAAAATCGACTTATAAAGTTAGACGCGCTGAGTGCGACCAATTCGTTTCTATTCTCCGCAAGGCCGGCTACAAAATTTCCTGTCTTGCCGATATCAAAACTGATGCCCTCTGTGAAAAGATATTGGCCCATTTCGCTGGCCAGTACCCTGACCTTTGCGACAGGTTCATATATATCTTCGCCGCCCAGCAGAGATTTTATGAAATGCTGGATGCCTGGAAACGCGGCGACGTAGTGACGGTGGGGCGTATCTTCCGCGAAGACGGCATCGGCTTGCGTGACGAGTATAAAATCTCAGGCCCTGAGCTTGAAACGATGTGCGATATCGCAAGGACCATTCCCGGCTGTCTTGGCGAGCGAATGTTAGGCGGCGGCGACAAAGGCGCAGCCGGCGCATTGGTCAAAACCGCCAATGTCAACGCCCTCAAAAAGGCGGTTGATATTGCATATCCTGCAAGCCGGCCCGATTTCGTGGATAAATACGCCGTCCACGTCTGCAAAGTCGTCGATGGCGTGAGAGTATATGATGGTTTAATTTAATCGCCGCTGTTCCGGCGATGCTGTTAACTTCTGCATTGGACATTCGAAATTGGATATTGGACATTTCAAACCGGTCTTCTGCCGGGAATCCATGTTTTCTGTCCGCTATTCGCTGAACGCTGTCCGCTGTCTCCATGCTGTCCGATCTACGCTGTTTTTATTGGCATTAAAACTTGTTGTCTTATCAGGGACTTAGTGGTTAGAATTAAAGAGGATTCGCAACTTTGACCGCCTGCCCTCGCATGTCGTTGGCGGGCGTCAACTTTGCTGTCCGGTAAAGAAAATAAATGCTGTGTTATATAACCCCAGCGGTAAAAAACAATGGCAAATAGAAGGCATCTTGAAATCCTGAATCAAGGCGTTTCAGCTTGGAATGATTGGCGAAAAGAACAACCACATATTAAACCTAACCTCAGCGAGATATTCAGATACAATGAAAATCTTACTGGAGCAAATTTAAGCAGAGCAAATCTCAGAAAGGTAAATCTCGGCAGGGCAAATCTCAGTGGGGCGGATCTCAGTGGGGCGGTTCTCAGCGATGCAACACTCGAAGGGGCAATTCTTATCAGAGCAGATCTAAGTGATACAGATCTCACTGAAGCTGACTTTCATTATGCAAACCTTTCTAATGCGGATCTTTCTAGGGCAAAACTTCTAGGAGTAAACTTCATTGGAGCAAATCTTGTTGAGGCTAATCTTAAAGATGCATATCTCTCAAGAGCAGACCTACATGAAGCCGAATTAGGTAATGCAAACCTTATAAAAGCGGATTTGAGCGAATCAAATCTTAGCGATGCAGACTTCCATGATGCAAATCTATCAGGGGCATATCTATCGGATTCAAACCTTGAAGGAGCGGACTTCGCTGGAGCGAATCTGAACGGAGCAAATATTAGTAGGGCAAATTTGTTATGTACCGATTTTAGCAATACAAGTCTTATCGGTGCAAATTTTGAACATGCAACTTTTGGAATGACAAAGGTTAATGGTGCAGATTTTCGCAAAGCATTTTTAACTCTAGAAGATGAGGATACAATAGGCTTCTTGGGTTTATGTTTTTCGCAAGGACTTGAGACTGCGAGATTTTCAAAAGCCACTTTTCTCCGGGACTATTTATCTAAAGCCTTCGAATATGCACATAAACCGTATATTAGAGAAGAATTAGACCTTCCGGATTTCTTAGATGATGCCATAAGTAATATTAGTGCCATACGCAGCCTTTATATTGACCAACAACCACCGAAGCACTTAATTAAAGCGATCGGCGTCATTACATCCGAATTGATTGACTACCTGAAAAAACATCCAAGGGCTATGTATGAAATCAAACCTCGACAATTTGAGGAATTGATCGCAGAGATTCTTGCGAGCTATGGCTGGCAAGTAAATTTAACTCCCGCCACTAGAGACGGGGGTTATGATATCTATGCCATATCACCTGTCTCTGGGAATGAGACAACCTCGTGGATCATTGAATGTAAAAAGAATTCTCCTAATCGTAAGGTTGGTATAGACATAGTTCGTGCGCTCTATGGCCTCAGAGCGGATCTAAAAGTAGCAAATGCGCTACTTGCAACAACATCTTACTTCAGCCGCGATGCACATGCCTACAAAGCTTCACGCTATGACCTAAAACTGAAAGATTACGGTAATATATTGGAATGGATCAACGATTATCGACCAAATCCTGATGGCAAGCTCTATATCAAAGATAATAAACTCATAATGCCCAATGATTGATTCTGGCAAATCTCTCCTCCTTCCTTTCCACAATTGGGAAACTAGGGACAGTCACCTATTATTTGTTCCTCACTTCGCGACAAAATTAACTCCGGCTCGTTTTAATTTCCAACTTCCTCGTTAAATCTGTGTCTTATAGTTTTAAGATTGTTGGCCAGTCGCAAATTCACCTTAGGATAACTAAGTCAGCCGGCCTTGCCTTTGGCAATGGGCAACAACGTTGTCCGGCAGACAAGTAGCGGGCATTCGCAACCCCTAAGGGGCGAGGATTGACCGCTGCGAGTATGCCATCCGGCTGACATTACCTGCGTAATCTGCGAAATCAGCGTCTAAAAAATCTGTGTAATCTGTGCAATCTGTGGCTAAAAAAACAGCGTAACCAGCCTGCCTCGGCGTAGTTGCATAACGAAGACGGGCGTTTTTATTTTCGAGTCATCCGTTTTTAGCAGCGCATTTTCCTTATCCCTTCTGTCTTCGGTTTTCTGTCTCCTGTCTCCTCAACTATACGCTATCCGCTGTACGCTGAACGCTGATACACAAAATTTACCTGTCTGATAATCCAGAACTTTGATAAACTAATAGGCATGCTCAAAAAGATTACAATGGAAGATTTGGGTTATAATGATTTTTTTGAATCCAACCGCAAAAAACTGGGGCTGGATAATTTTGATGTTGCCCGCGTTATTGTTGAACACAGAGAAGCTTACAAAATTAAGAACGCAAGCGGCGAATATCTGGCGAAAATAACCGGCAGCCAGATGTTCAGCGCTTCGTCGCGAGAAGATTACCCGGCAGTGGGAGATTGGGTGGCAGCGACCATCCTGGACCCGGAACATGCCGCAATCCATAACATACTGCCGAGAAAGACAATAATAAAAAGAAAGCATAGTAATAAAAAACGGACCGGCGGAAGAGACGAGATACAAATCATAGCGACAAATATTGATGTTGCATTTATCACTGAGTCAATCGGCAGGGACTTCAATCTCAATCGTTTTGAAAGATATTTCACCATAGCCCGCGATGGAGGAGTAAAACCGGTTATAATCTTAAACAAAATAGATTTGATTTCAAGTGAAGAGCTAAGTTCGAAATTGACAGAGATAAAAAACAGGTTTCATGAAGTTGAAATTGTCCCCTCCAGTTCCCTAAACGAAGAAGGTCTCGGAGAATTAAGAAAATATATAGAAAAAGGAAAAACTTACTGCTTCCTTGGTTCCTCCGGCGTGGGAAAATCCTCTTTGATAAACAAACTGCTTGGCGAAGACATTATAAAAACTAAAACCATAAATCTCCGCTCCGGCCGCGGCAGGCACGTCACTACAGCCAGACAAATGTATTTTTTAGCCAATGGCGGCATTGTTATAGATAATCCGGGAATGCGAGAAGTCGCGATTGCCGATGCCGGTGCCGGCATAGACGGCCTGTTTGACGAAATAACCGCTTTGGCTAAAGAATGCAAATATGCTGATTGCACACATGCTAACCAGCCGGGTTGCGCAGTTTTAGCGGCATTAAAAGCAGGCTTCCTGGATGCGGAAAAATATTCGAACTATATCAATCTGAAAAAGCAAGCCCGGCATTATGAAATGAACGAGCTCCAGAAGAGAGAAAAGGACCGCAAATTCGGAAAATTTGTGAAAAAGGCAAAACAGCAGGTAAAAAAATATAAGTATTAATATCCTTATGTAAAAAAAATAAGTATTAATATCCTCTGTGCTCCCTGTGTCCTCTGTGGCTAAACAAAAAAACAGCGTAACCAGCGAAATCAGCGTCTAAAAACCTCCGCGTTCTTCGCGTGCTCTGTGGTGAAAAAACGTTAATTTGGGCAACTTGTCATTCATGCCCCATACACAAACACCAATGACAAGTAATGACAACAACGATTTTTAAGCGAATAATGAGGATTTAGAAGCCACGGAGGGTGGTGCTTTGTCGGCGGGGCAGGCCGGGTTTGGGGAGGCGTTTTAAAATGACGTATTCAATTCCATTTGTTTTGCAGAATTCACGCTTCTCTGGCCTGTCGCCATCTTCGTTGACGACATAAATATCGGGTTTGAGCTGGTACATTTCCGGTTCAGCGTCCAGCCAGCCGCTTCCTGATGCGACAAACGCCTGTTTGACGAATCGAACGGACCGGCAGATGAAAGCACGCTCGTCCTGCGGAATCATCGGATGGCCTTGGCCTTTATAAGCACTGATGGTTTTATCGCTGCCGAGAGAGACATAAAGGTCGCCGTACTGGGACGCCTCTTCAAAAAATCGGACGTGGCCCGAGTGAAACCAGTCGTAACAGCCGGTAACGATAACCTTTTTTCGGGAGGAAACTGTTTTCTTTAAATCGGGGGCATAAACAGGGAACCTGTTCAGGGTATCGTTTTTCAGGACTTGATATTTAATGTTGCTGGCCTGGCAGAATGTTTCTTTCGCAATGCTGTCATTTTGCTCATCTACGGCCCAAATATCCGGTTTGAACACGAGCGTTTTCGGAAGGGCATCCGGATTGATATCGTTACATACTATTACCTTATGGATATAGCGAATTGATTCGAGCAGATATAGTCGTTCTTCCTGTGGAAATTTTGGCGGTTTGCCTGTTATTTTTACTATCGCATCGTCGGACCAGAGCAGGGCAACACAATAGCCGAGTTTTGCTGCTTCCTCGAAAAATCTGAAATTGGTCGGTCCCAGGTCGTCAAATGCTCCGCAGACAGCTACGGTATTGGTTGTCATTTTGCCACTCTCACGGTAGCGTGAAATGCTCCCGGCACGGGTTCATCTGAAATTACGTAGAGATAACCGCCGCCGCAGCCGGAACACATCGCACCGGCATAATTGTGCTGATAAAAATCAAGCAGCTTCAGAAGGTCAAGAGTCAGAACCGGATGTTTGAAATTCTGCGGCAAAAGTATCTCCCAGCATCGCATATTTTCGTTCAGCGATTCGCCGAGACCTTTTGTATCCATTCTGGCAATTGCGTCAAAACAATCTTTTCCGGCCTGCCCGAGTCGGCGAACCCACGCTGGGTCGAGGTTTTTTATGCCGAGGGGATTATAACCTTCGGGCCGGGGCATAACCGTCAGGATGTGAATGACCCGCGAGAGCCACTGTGCGATTTCGGGGTTGTTGTTGGATTCTATATGGCAGGGGAATACGCCCCCTTTATAATTGAAGTCGTAATCCAGCCGGTTTATGCCGGGATAAATCAAACCAATCATATCCTGCGAGCCGGAGGGTTCTGCCTTATCCTTGTTTTCCGCATTGTAAAGTTCCTGAACCAGCTTGGCCGGGTCGCCATCCGGTACGACATCACCCCACAATTTCAACGCGACCGACCGGGTGCTGCTGCAAATGCCGGCCCTGTCCATAAAACGAAACTCCGGCTCAATATTGACCACCACCATCGAACCAGGAGGCGACGGGTTGAGTTTCGAGACGAAGGGCTGGTCAATCCAGCCGCCTGCCAGTGCGAGGCGGTATGGTATCCTGCCTACGAGGTCGGTTATGTGAGGTTTTTGTTGTCTTGTCATCAGATAACGATTTTTCTGCCTGCTTTTCGGGCCATATACTGCTGCTCTATCCAATTATATGTCGCCTTTAGCCCATCTCGCAGTGTAGTGTCCGGTTCCCAGTTCAAAATTTTTCTAATCATCCTGTTATCGCTGTTTCTGCCCCCCACGCCTTTGGGTGCGTCCAAATCGTACTCGCGTTTTAGTTTAACGCCGCCGATTTCTTCGATAATGCTCACTAATTTGTTGACGGAGACCAGCTCATGTGAGCCGAGATTGATGGGGGTGGCGATCAGGTCTTCACAGTGCGTAATCATATCGATGCCCCTGGTGCAGTCATCGATGAACATGAAGCTGCGGGTCTGTTTGCCGTCGCCCCAAATTGTAATTGTTGTGTTACCTGTATCTTTTGCCTCAATCACCTTACGGCATATAGCGGCCGGCGCCTTTTCGCGTCCGCCATCCCATGTGCCCCAAGGGCCATATACGTTGTGGAATCGGGCGATGAATGTTTTGAGGCCACGTTCGGCCCAGTATTCCTGGCAAAACATCTCGGACATAAGTTTTTCCCAGCCATAACCTCTTTCCGCCTTAGCGGGATATGCGTCCGATTCCTTCAAGGCCCTGACTTTGGGGTCTTTTTGCAGGTCGGTGTTATATGCGCAGGCGGAAGAGGAGAAGAAATACCGTTTTGCTCCCGCTCGCCAGGCGGACTCAATCATGTGCGTGTTGATGAGAATGCTGCGCAGGCATTCTATTCTGAACCGTTCGATAAACCCCATGCCGCCCATATCCGCGGCGAGATTATATACTTCAACCGTGCCCTCGCATGCCTTTCTGCAGTTGGCCTCGATGCTCAGGTCCATACAAAGACATTCCACGCCGGGCACACGTTGATACCATTCCGGCAATGGTTTCTTGTCTATGGCGCGAATTCGTGTAAACCCGCGGTCGTGGAAATATCTGGCTAAGGAACCGGCGATAAAACCACCTGCGCCACCTATTACGATCAAATCATCTTTTTTCAGTTCTGATTTTTCAATACCACTAATTTTGGGCATAGTAATTATCTCTTTTCTGGCTGGATTCTAACAAGGGTTACGCCGTGGGGCCGGACCACTGCTTCGAAGCTGTCTTTATATGTGCCGATATTCTTTTGCCTCCAGAGGTCGCGGACAACCTGCTTTCCAGTTATACCAAGTTGCTGCCAGGTAACTTTGACTGCAATATATCTTTCGTCTGTATTAAAAAGCCCGACCGCCTTTGAACCGTCTTCGAGGTCTTTGACGAGGACTCTGGTGTTGGCGTCGGGAGGCAGTTGTTTTGCCATTTTGCCGAGCGGGTCCTGGTTAATCGCAAGCACCTCATCATTTGTCAGCAGGTTTTTAGTGAAGTCATCGAGCTGGTCTAAGGGGCAACCCAGCAGCAAGGGGGCAGACCACAGGCACCAAAGAGAGATATGTGTGTATTGCTCATCGGGCTTTAGTTTTGTCGGGTGCGGACTTCCCCAGCCGACCTTGCCCACGACTAACATATCGGAGTCTGCCCAGTGACCGGGGCCGCTAAACGGCGCCCATTTGAGATGCTGCTGCCATATATCAATCACGCCCTGTGCCCACTGGCTTTCGCCTGGGGGCAGCTTGGTTTTACTCCAGATGTCACGGATATCGCCGGTGGTTCGCCAGCAGTTAGTCCATTTTTCCCAGATTGCCGCCTTGTCGAAGGGTGCGCTGTTTGACAGCGAATATACAATATCCCGGCCCGATGCCTTGAGTGCGTTTGCCATTTGCGCGGTATGCGTTTCATCGTTTGTATGCCAGTCGTATTTCAAATAATCGATGCCCCACTGAGCATATTGCATTGCGTCATTGGTATCGAAGGCATATTTGCCGAACCTTTTGTTCTTTTCGTAGTTGGCGGCCTTCTCCCATGAGCCGTTGGGGTCATCGCTTGAACCGCCTGGATAGCCGGCGTATGAAGTTATCCACGGGGTTGAGTAAATCCCGATTTTCAGGCCCAGCGAATGAACATAATTGCCAAGTTCCTTCATATCAGGGAATTTTTTATTCGGTTGTATCGCGTTAAACTCACCGCCGCGGGCGCCCTGCCATGTATCGTCGATATTGATATATGTCCAGCCGTGGTTAATCAGACCCGAATCGACCATTGCCTTGGCCGAGCTGCGAACATTTTTGTCCGATACATTTTGCGCCCAGCAGTTCCAGCTGTTCCAGCCCATAGGGGGGGTCAGGGCAATACTGTCGCCGACGACAATTTTTAATTCCCTTGTTGCTGTGCCGAGGGCGTTTTGCGCCTTGAGTGTTACGTTATAAGTTCCCGGCGTTGTCAGCGTGCCGGTTATCAGGCCGGTGCTGCGGTCAATAATCAATCCCTGAGGGAGGTTATCCGCGGCAAACGTTATTGGCCTTTTGCCAGTAGCCGGTATGATAAACAGGAAAGGATTTCCGGGACGGACGCCGAAGACCTTTGCGCCGTTAATTTGCGGCGTATCCGGGGCTTTTGGCGTGAGGATATATTTTGCATCAGGGGGCAGCTTTACTTCCTTAGGCGAGTACGTTTTATTTTGGCCGGCCATTTCACATCCTGAAATCAGGATAAGAGCCGCCAGAGCACTGATTATCGCGATTTGTGTTCTCATAAGACCCGTCCTTTCTTACTCTTAAAACGACCATAAACATTTGTTAATTGCCGCATAAGTAATTTCAAACTTTAACGTATTGCAGGCCGGTTATCAAGGACAGAAAAATAGCGGCAGGGGGGCAAAATTTTCGACTTTCACTATGAGCCGTTTGATGATATAAAAGTACCTGCGAGTATTGAGGCGAAATTTAGGATGTTTAAAAAGATGGTATATCTGGAGGGCATTTGTAACTCCTGCATGGGCAAATCCATACATAATCCTTTAACTACAGGAAACGGGGACCACAAATGAAAGCGATTGTAATAACAGAACATGGCGAGCTGGATAAGGTTAAGCTGGCCGATATTGCCAAACCCAGGCCGGCTGCCGGCGAGGTGTTAATTCAGGTAAAATCTGCCGCCCTGAATCATCTTGATATATGGGTCAGGAAGGGCAGGCGGGGAGTAACACTGTCAATGCCTCACGTTCTTGGCTCGGATGGGGCGGGTGTGGTTAGTGAGGTTGGCGGCGGGGTCGATAGTATCGCTGTCGGCGATGAAGTCCTTATAAATCCCGGGCTGAGCTGCGGGAAATGTGAGTTTTGCGAGCGGGGTGAGCAGAGCGAATGCGCTTCGTTCAGTATCGTTGGCATGGGCAGGCACGGGATATTCGCGGAGTATGCTGCTGTGCCGGTGGGTAATGTTTATCGAAAGCCAGGCCACTTGAGTTTCGATGAGGCGGCAGCTTTGCCTCTTTCCTATGTTACCGCGTGGCGAATGCTGATGACGAGGGCCGATTTAAAGCCGGGACAGACATTGCTTATTCACGGCATAGGCGGGGGGGCTGCTCTTGCGGCTTTGCAATTAGCAAGACTGGCAGGAGCGGTTGTAATCGTGACATCATCGTCGGATGAAAAACTGAAACGGGCCGAACAATTAGGTGCTAACAATCGAATAAACTACAAAACCAGTGATGTTACTTCGGCTGTCAGGGACATAACGGGCGGACGAGGAGTTGACGTTGTGTTTGAGACGGTCGGTGCGGCGACGTGGCCGGTCGATTTCGCCTGTGTCCGGCGGGGCGGCAAAATTGTAATTTGCGGCGTAACCAGCGGCCCGAAGGCGGAAACAAATCTGCAGGCGTTGTATTGGAACCAGGTTACAATTATGGGTTCGACAATGGGGTCTAATGATGATTTTCGCGGGATGCTTTCAGCGATTTCAGCCGTAAAGATGAAGCCCGTGATTGATTCTGTTTTTTCTTTGGACAGGTTTTATGATGCAATGACCAGGATGGAGCAGGGCGCTCAATTCGGAAAGATTGTTTTGAAAATTCAAACTTGATTAACTTTAGGAGAGCATAAATGAAGCTGAAAGGGACGCAGACGGAGAAGAATCTTCTTACCGCATTTGCGGGCGAATCACAGGCGAGAAATCGTTATACCTATTTCGCGAGTCAGGCCAAAAAAGAGGGTTATGAGCAGATAGCGGCCATTTTCGAAGAGACAGCCAACCAGGAAAAAGAGCACGCAAAAAGGGAGTTCAAATTCCTCGAAGGCGGCGAAGTTGAAATTACAGCGGCATTTCCTGCGGGCAAAATTGGCAGCACGCTGGAAAACCTCAAGGAAGCGGCAGGCGGCGAGCATTACGAGAATACAATTATGTACCCGGAGTTTGCCAAGACCGCGGAAAAAGAAGGTTTTCCTGTCATAGCGAATGTTTTCAAGAACATCGCTATTGCGGAAAAAAGACACGAACAGCGTTACGTTGCACTGGCCAAGAACATAACTGACGGGGTTGTGTTCAAGAGACAGAAGCCGGCCAGATGGGTTTGCAGGAATTGCGGATACGTTCATGAAGGAACTGAGGCGCCTGATTCGTGCCCGGCCTGTGCGCATCCGAAGACGTACTTTGAGCTTGAAGCGGTTAATTATTGAGGGTATATAGGCAACCTCCCATCATAAAATAGGGGATTTGCTTATAGTAACAGTTTTATCGTTACTATATTCTTATAGATGAGGGGCAAAGAAGCGAGGCCTGGTTTCATCCCGCAACATGGGTGAAACCAGGCCGTATCCCAGTAGTTGTTGGAGAATTGTAGTATGTTTAGAAGTTGGATGGCAATCTGTGTTTTTGGATTGGTTGCATCGGCGGCGTTATTGTTTACAGGATGCAAGGAGAACATTATGGAAGAACGTAAAGGTTTAGTTACGATGAAGGGTAAGCCGGTTACCCTTGTCGGTCAGGCGGTAAAAATAGGACAAAAAGCGCCCGATTTTGAAGTCACGGCAAACGATTTGTCGCCGGTTAAGTTTTCATCTTTTGCCGGCAAGGTGTGTATCATCGCGTCGGTGCCTTCACTGGACACATCGGTCTGCGATATGGAGACCCGCAAATTCAACGAAAAGGCGGCCCAGCTTGGCAGCGATGTTGTGGTGCTGACAATCAGTATGGATTTGCCTTTTGCGCAGAAGCGATGGTGCGGTGCGGCGGGCATAAAAAATGTTCAGACCCTCTCGGACTACCGCGATGCCTCATTCGGCAATGCCTATGGTGTGCTGATAAAGGATTTAAGATTGCTGGCAAGGGCGGTTTTCATTGTTGATAAAAAAGGCGTTGTGCGTTACCTTCAGATAGTACCTGAAATTGCCACTGAGCCGGATTACGATGCGGCGTTGAAGGCAGTCAAAGAGCTGTAAGGACGCAGAAAGGGATTTTGGCTTATGACCAATGAGATTAAACCCAAGGTATACGCGGTAGGTGCAATTGACTGGGACAGGCGGCTGTTCGACGAATTGATTCCTCTGCCGGATGGGACAAGTTACAACGCTTACATCGTAAAGGGCAGCCAGAAAACTGCGCTGATAGATACGGTTGACCCGAAAAAGACACATGTTCTGCTGGATAATCTTGTCAGGGCGGGAATCCAGCGAATAGATTACGTTGTTGCTCATCACGCTGAGCAGGACCATTCCGGCTCAATACCAGACGTGCTGCTGCTTTACCCTGAGGCGAAAGTTGTTACCAACGCCAAGTGCAAGGCAATGCTGATGGACCTTTTGCGTATAGAGGACGACAAATTCATCATCGTCGAGGACGGGCAGGAATTATCGCTTGGTGATAAGACGCTCAAGTTTATTTTTATCCCCTGGGTTCACTGGCCTGAGACGATGGGCACATATCTCGCGGAGGACAAAATACTTTTCCCCTGTGATTTCTTCGGGTCTCATCTGGCGACGAGCAGCTTGTTTGTTGAAGATGAGCCGATGGTTTATGAATGCGCGAAGCGGTATTATGCTGAGATTATGATGCCTTTCAGGACGCCGATAAAAAATAATCTCAAGAAGCTCGAAGCGTTTGATATTCAGATAATTGCGCCAAGTCACGGCCCCGTTTATCAAAGGCCTAAGTTTATAATAGATGCCTATAAGGACTGGGTCAGCGATGACGTTAAAAATGAAGTTATAGTGGCGTATGTTTCGATGCACGAAAGCACGCGGGAAATGGTTGAGCATTTAGTAGATGCGCTGGCCGAGCGAGGTATTAAGGTTAGGCAGTTTAACCTGACAGGTGTGGATATAGGCGAACTGGCGATGGCGCTTGTGGATGCGGCAACGATAGTTATCGGCTCGCCGACGGTGCTTGTCGGCCCACATCCTACAACGGCTTACGCGGCATTCCTGGCCAACGCGCTTAGGCCCAAGACACGGTTTGTTTCGATTATTGGCTCATACGGCTGGGCAGGCAAAATGGTCGAGCAGTTAGCCGGTATGCTGGGCAATCTGAAGGTTGAAGTGATAGAGCCGGTGGTAACAAAAGGTGTGGCGACGGATAAAGATTTCGTTTCACTGGATCTGCTGGCAGATAAAATAGCCGCCAAACACAGGGAAATCGGAATCCTTAAATAGTTACTGATGGCGGGAGAAAAACTGGAAAAAGCCAACTCATTTTGATATGAAAGGGGTTTACGATGGCTGAAAGATACGAAATTTACGAGTGTAAGGTATGCGGCAGTATATTTGAGGTGCTACGAGGCGGCAAGGGCGAACTGGTCTGTTGCGGACAGCCGGTGAAAAAACTGGTTGCCAATACAGTGGATGCCGCGAAGGAAAAACACGTCCCGGTTATCGAGAAACTTGCCGATGGCTTCAAGGTCAAGATAGGCAGTGTTCCTCACCCGATGGAGGAAAAGCATTACATTGAATGGATTGAGCTTTTAGCGGACGGCAAAGAGTACCGCCAGTATCTCAAACCAGGCGCGGCGCCGGAAGCGATATTCAATATAAAGGCGACAAATGTGACGGCTCGCGAACACTGCAACATTCACGGCTTGTGGGAAGCAAAGTAACCGGTTCGATTTATAGGCTCTATAAGTATTCTGGCAAACGAGGGACCGCGAAGTAAGGAGATTGCTAATGGCGATAAGTTTCAATCTGGACGAAATATTTGAAATGGCCGAAGAGATAGAAAAAAACGGTGCTAATTTTTACCGTGAGGTAGCCAAAAAGGTTTCAGACAAAAAGACGCAAAATATGTTTATCGCCTTGGCGGGTATGGAAGACGGTCATTTCCGTATCTTCCAGGAAATGAGAAGTAGCCTCAGTGCCGCTGACAGGGAACCGACGATTTTGGACCCTGAAAAAGAGGCAGCTTTTTATTTGAAGGCGATGGCAGAAAGTCATGGTTTTGAGGGCAAAAAAGGCCGCACAACCAAATTCACCGGCAGGGAGACGATAAAAGAGGTCTTTGAGGCTGCGGTTGATGCGGAGAAACTCTCGATAGTTTTTTATTCCGGCTTAAAAAAGTTTGTTTCTTCGGCCGAGAGGGAAAAGATTGGTACTATTATCTCCGAAGAATTTAATCACCTGTCCATTCTGTATAATCAGCTGGAGAAAATGCCGTAACGCTGGTCAGGTTAATTTGACTTAAACCGGAGAGGCAGGAAGCCGAACGATGCTTGATTTGGAATCACTGTTCAAACTAAGCTATGGTATGTGCATCCTCACTTCGAAAGAGGATGATAAATTAAACGGGTGTATTGTTAATACGGTGTTCCAGTTAACGCCTGAACCGCCGGTGGTGGCCGTAAGCGTCAACAAACAGTGCTTGACTCACCAATTTATCAGTGGCAGCAGGGTCTTTGCTGTTTCAATACTTTCAGAGGCGGCGCCGATACCTTTCATAGGGAAATTCGGTTTCAGGACAGGCAGGGACATCAATAAACTAGAAAAATTGCAGTATCGTATCGGCGAAACCGGAGCCCCGATAATTCTCGATTACGCCGTCGGGTTTCTCGAAGCCGAGGTGATACAATATGTTGACGTTGGAAGCCACACGCTTTTTATAGGCAAAATAGTTGCCTGCGAATCGCTCGAAGGCAAAGGTTATCCGATGACCTATGCCTACTATCGCGACGTCAAGCACGGTCGAACGCCCAAGTCGGCGGCTACGTATATCGAACATAAACCTCAGACGGCACAAGGAGTAAAAGAGATGAAAAAATACAGATGTATTATGTGCAGCTATATTTATGACCCGGCAGTTGGCGACCCGGACAACGGGGTCAAGCCGGGGACTAGTTTTGAGAGTTTGCCCGCCGACTGGGTATGCCCGGAATGCGGCGCCGGCAAAGACGAGTTTGAACCGGTCAGTGGCTGATTTCCCGGCCGGGCAGCCGTCGTTGCCGATTTAATGGATGTCTGTTATGAATGATATTTGTCCGACAATTTTACCGCAGGAAATCGCCTGCGCGGAGGTCAATGCCCCTCCCTGTGGTATAGTTGTATTCGGAGCTTCCGGCGACCTGGTCCGCCGCAAATTAATAGGCAGTATTTTCGAGCTTTTCAGACGTGGTTTGCTCAGTGAGAATTTTTACATTGTGGGCTGCGGCAGGAGCAGTTTTTCCGACAAGCAATATCGAACCGACGTTAGTAACGCCGTTAGTGAATCCGTCAGAGATGTTCCCGTGGAACTGCTTAAAAGTTTTACGGACAAGATTTATTATATTGTCGGCGATTACGAGCAGGAGTCATTTTACAAATCAATTGCGGCGAGGTTAACGAAACTAAACAAGACGCATAACGTCGGCGGCAGCCGTATTTTTTATATGGCTGTGCCGCCTTTGTTGTATGGCACAATAGTAAAAGGCCTCGATTCGGCTGGCCTTTCCTGTCCGGGGCTGCCCGGGTGTAAGCAAATCCGGCTTGTTGTCGAAAAACCGTTTGGCGCCGATTTGAAAAGCGCCGACGAACTTAATAAAATCATTCAGAAGCATTTTTCCGAACGTCAGATATACCGCATCGACCATTACTTGGGCAAAGAGACCGTTCAGAACATTTTGATGTTCAGATTTGCCAACACTATTTTCGAGCCGGTCTGGAACCGCAATTTCATCGACCATATTCAGATTACAATAGCCGAGTCCGCGGGTGTTGAGCATCGCGGCGGCTATTACGACAAGGCAGGCGCATTGCGGGATATGTTCCAGAATCATATTCTCGGGATGCTCGCTTTTGTTGCGATGGAACCGCCTGTTTCTTTCGATGCCGATTCTGTTCGTGATGAAAAAGTCAAACTGCTGCAGTGCATAAGGCCGTTGACCGAACAAAGCATAAACACCGATTTTGTCAGGGGACAATACACAGCCGGCGATATTGAAGGCCAAAACGTTGCGGGCTATCGCAATGAGCCGAAGGTCGATGCCTCATCCACAACCGAGACGTATGTGGCCGCGAGATTGTTCGTGGACAACTGGCGATGGCAGGACGTGCCTTTTTATCTCAGGACCGGCAAACGCCTGGCGAGAAAAAATACCGAGATTGCCATAACGTTCAAGAAAGTCCCTCATTCGATGTTTGTTTCCGCAGGCCTGGGTGATTTGCCCGCTAATACCCTGGTGATGCAGATACAGCCGGAGGAAGGAATATCGCTGAGCTTCCAGGCCAAGCGTCCCGGCTCCAAGGTTTGTATGGGGACACTGAGAATGAGATTCAGCTATGCCGAAGTCTTCGGGGGCGAGCCGCCGGAGGCGTATCAGCGATTACTTCTTGATTGTATGCTTGGCGACCAGACACTTTTTACCCGTCAGGATGATGTTGAGGTTTCCTGGGGGTTGCTTGACCCTGTTTTGCAGTCGTGGACGAATAAATCGTCGATGCCTTACGAATACAAAGCGGGCTCTGAGAGCTTCCCGCAGGCCGACTGGCTTATCGAATCCGAAGGCAGGACCTGGCGGCACCTGCGTGAGATATGAACTTATCTGTTTGGAGAAAAATGCGATGAACATATTTGATTTCGCTATTGAAAAGGAACAACTGTCCGAGCAATTTTATCGCGAGATGGCGCAGCGTGCGCCTCACAAGGGACTCATAAGCATACTCACAATGCTTGCCGACGAAGAACAAAGCCACATTGATGTTGTTACGAAAATGAAGGAAGGGGCCCCCGTCAAGGTCGCGGATACGATATTGCTGACAAACGCAAAGACAATTTTCGCGAAGATGAGGCAGAGCAAAGACAAGTTCAAGTTCGGCGACAGCCAGATTGACCTTTACAAAAAGGCACAGGACATAGAGAAGGACAGCAGGTCATTCTATCGCCAGAAGGCACAGGAATCCGATAATCCGAGCCACAAGGCGATTTTTAACATTCTGGCGGAAGAGGAAAACAAGCATTATTTCCTTCTCGACAACATAATCGAGTTCGTTTCCAGACCTCAAACCTGGCTGGAAAACGCGGAGTTCCATCATCTTGAAAAGTATTAATGGGCGATATTTGAAGAGGGGCGGATACGGGTATGGCGCTGGATAAACTTATCAAAGCGCAAGGCATTTCAATAGTTCTGTGCGGCCAGGCGGGTATGGGCATACAAACGGTCGAGGGTATCCTGACCGGGATGCTGAAACTTGCCGGCTATAACGTTTTTGCTACAAAGGAGTATATGTCCCGGGTCCGCGGAGGCAACAATTCCACGGAAATACGAGTCAGCTCCAGGCCGGTTTCTGCTTATATTGACCGTATAGACATTCTTGTGCCGTTGAACAAGGGCGCTATATCGCATCTGCGGGACAGGATTTCCGCAGACACGGTGATTATCGGCGAAGCGGAATTGCTGGGCGATGAGGTATCCGGGGGGAAATTAAAATTCATCGAGACGCCATTTACTAAAATCGCCAACGACCTCGGCAATAAAATTTACTCCAATATTGTCGCTACGGGGACGTTGGCGGGATTGCTCGGAATGAAGCTCGACGAGGTTTGTGAATACGTCAAGCGTGCGTTTTCTATAAAGGCCGCGGATGTTGTTTCTAACAACGTTAAGGCCGTGGAGGCCGGCTTTCGGCTTGCTGCGGACGTGGCAGCCAGGGCCGATATCAAAATAAATATTAGTCCCGACGCGGGCGTTAAAGACCAGATTATACCGAGCGGCGGCGAGACAATAGGGCTTGGCGCTATGGCGGGGGGATGCAATTTTGTTTCCGCGTATCCTATGACGCCCTCGACATCCGTGCTGAGCTTTATGGCAAAGCACGGGCGGGATTCAGGCATAATCGTCGAACAGGCGGAAGACGAAATCTCCGCGATAAATATGGCGATTGGCGCGTGGTACTCCGGTGCTCGTGCGATGGTTACGACGTCGGGAGGGGGCTTTGCACTGATGGTCGAGGGCGTGAGCTTAGCGGGTATGCTCGAATCGCCTGTGGTGATTAGTTTAGGTCAAAGACCTGCGCCTGCCACGGGATTGCCCACTCGCACCGAGCAATCCGATATCGAGCTTGCGCTTTACGCGGGACATGGCGAGTTTCCCAGAATTATTTTTGCACCGGGCACGCTTGAGCAGGCATTTTATCTCACCGCACTCGCATTTAATCTTGCTGACAAATTCCAGATGCCGGTTTTTGTTTTGAGCGACCAGTATCTGGTTGATTCTTATTACAATACCGCGGCCTTTGATGTTTCAAAGGTCAAGGTCGAAAAATATGTCGTCAAGACCGCAGCCGATTACAAACGCTATGAAATTACCCCCGATGGCATATCGCCTCGCGGCATTCCCGGCTTCGGAAAAGGCTTCATCTGTGTGGATAGCGACGAACACGACGGCGAAGGGCATATAACGGAGGATTTGGGCCTTAGAACAAGAATGGTCGATAAACGCCTGCGAAAGCTCGAATCTGCGAGAGAAGAGATTATCGAGCCGCAGCTTTATCCCGATTGCAAATACAAGAATCTCGTTGTCTGCTGGGGTTCGACTTATCCTGTCGTCAAAGAGGCGATTGAGCTTTTAGGTAAATCCGATACTTCTCTTTTACATTACAGCCAGATTTATCCGCTGCACCCTAAAACCGTAGATTATCTGTCTAAGGCAAAACGGATCGTCATAATCGAGGGCAACGCCACCGCCCAGTTTGCCAAGTTGATAAAACTACATGCCGGCTACGAGATTGAACACAAAATTCTGAAATACAGCGGCCTGCAATTTTCGGTCGAAGAGGTAACTGTCGCATTGAAAAAAATCCTAAAGTGAGGTTTTTATGGATACGAATGTTTTTGATATGGGTGAAATTGATATCGCCTGGTGTCCGGGGTGCGGCGATTACGGTATTCTCAACGTGCTCAAAAAAGCCCTTGCTGAACTTGATATTGCTCCCGAAAAGCTTGTTATGGTCTCAGGCATAGGGCAGGCGGCCAAGATTCCACATTACCTAAAGACGAATTTTTTCAACGGCCTTCACGGCCGCGCCCTTCCACCCGCCACCGCCATTAAAGCGGCTAATCCCTCGATGACCGTTATCGCGGAAAGCGGCGACGGCGATATGTACGGCGAGGGCGGCAACCACTTCATTCACACCATCAGGCGAAATCCCGGCATCACAAATATCGTTCACAACAATATGGTTTATGGTCTTACAAAAGGTCAGGCCTCACCGACGAGCCAGCTCGGTTTCAAGACCCCCGTGCAGGTCGCGGGCGTTACGCTTGAGCCGTTTAATCCGTTGGCTGTTGCGATTGCCCTCGATGCCGGTTTCGTTGCAAGGGCATTTATTGGCGACGCTGACAAGACCAAAGAAATCCTCAAAAAAGCGATTACGCACAAGGGGTATGCCTTAGTCGATATATTCCAGCCCTGCGTTACTTTTAACAAAATAAATACGTGGCAGTGGTTCAAGGAGCATACTTATTATCTTGAGGATTCTTACGACCCGCGCGACCGTTCGGCTGCTTTCAAAAGGGCGATCGAAACAGACAAACTGCCGCTGGGAATTTTTTATATCAATCCCAACAAGAGCGCATTCGAGGATAATGTTGGGATTTATCAGCAGGATAATAGGCCTTTGTTTGAAAGAGAGCCGGATGTGAATCGGTTACGAATGCTTATTGAGAAATTCCGGGCCGCCGGCTAATCGCAGGAGTCGTGAGTCAATGAAAGAAATGACTGCTAATTCACCGGCCGATGCCTCCGCGGCAAAGCCCGAAAAACTAAGGGCATTGTTCGAAGGGCTGTATAAAAAATACAACCGGAAAGAGTTAATCAAGCCCGACCCGCTGCAATTTATTTACCGATACAGTAATCCCGCGGATATGGAGATAGTGGGCCTTTTGTCCGCCTGCCTCGCATACGGCAGAGTTGAGCAGATTCAGAACGATTTGAATGATTTGCTTGGCAGAATGGGCAACAGCCCTTATGAATTTATGATAAATTTCACGAATAAAGACCGGGCATCGCTTGAGGATTTCAAGCACCGTTTCAATACCGGCAACGATATATCCGACCTGCTTACGCTGCTAAGAACCGTGCTTGCTGAATACGGCAGTATCGAAAAGTATTTTATGCTTGGGTTTGCCCCCGCCCACGAAAACACGATTTTAGCCCTGATGCGTTTCTGCGATTCGCTTTTGGATAAACATCGTATGACACATCATGGGTGTAAATCCAAAGGTCTTGCGTTTCTTCTCGCAGGACCCACCTTAGGCGGGGCGGCCAAACGACTTAATCTGTTTCTCCGCTGGATGGTTCGCAGCGACGACGTTGACGCGGGCCTTTGGCGCTCGATTGATAAATCGAAACTGATTGCCCCCGTCGATGTTCATATCGCCCGGCTTTGCAGAATTCTTGGCTTTCATAATCACAAAAACGTTTCTTTGAAAACCGCCATTGAAATAACGCGCAACTTTACACGGGTTTCGCCTGACGACCCCGTAAAATATGATTTTGCTCTTTCACGCATAGGCATACTCGAAGATTGCACGGGCCGCCGGCGCGACCAGTGTAATATCTGCGAATTGCTGCCGTGGTGCCGCAACAGGAAGGACTGGTAATGACGAAGATTAAACCTGAGGCCATCGAAAAATACAGCTCAGCCGTAACGCTTTCGGATATGGAAGTTTTTGTGTTCCCGGAACTGTTCTACTCGCTGATTCTCGCCAATATAATGAGTCCGCTTATCTGGAAGTGGCGTGACGAGGACTGCTTCAAAAAGCTCGAAGGCAAGGACAACTTCAAAAAACTTCTTCGCCTGCGCCAGTTCATAATGGACGAATACGATTTCAACCTCGATTTGGAAACATGGGGACTTACGAGTAAAACGAGGGAGCTGGAGCGATTCGCAAAATTTGTTTCGCCCGAAGACGTCGCCAAAAGTAACGGTCTTTTCGGCTACGAGGGCGACAAATACTATTTCGACGTGGATATACGAAAGCACTTCGGCCTGGATAAATACGACACCGATGTAATTCCTTATTGGAAGACCGAAACCGTCGAGGCGATGGAGGCGTTTGTTCACAAGCCAAACTACTCCCAAAAAGCCGGCGAGTGTGTCTCGTTGTCTGCGCTTTATGCCGCCGCGGCGTTTATTGTCTGCGGCATACCGCTTGAGAATATCTACGCGATATTAACGCCGTTACATTCGCAGAATTTCATCGACATCCGCGACGGCGTTCTGACCAACAACCGGCGACTCGTTACAAAGGCGATGTGGTTTAACGGCACGGAAATCTCAGGCAAGGCCCAGCGTGCGCTTCACCATGAAAACGTAACAATCGTTTCTCATCCCTCCGGCTATATACATTGTTTCTATAAGGAAGCCACTATAAAGCCCGATGTTTACGGGTATTTCGTAAAGCAGCTTGGCTCATATTTATCCAGTGAGCTTTCGCTGGTTGTTTTCGCCAACTATCTCAGGAGCAATTCATCATATCAGAAATACTTCCAGCTTTGCCGTGATTGCCACGGCCATTCGCAATTTTTGAAGGCCGAAACATTGTTCAGTTACGAGCACGATAGTGACTACCGCGTTGCCGATAACACGCACGAGAAACTCCTGGCAGAGGTCGTTGATGAAGATTTTGTTCACTTTGAGATTCCAGGCAGGGTCCGCTGCGATTTCCTCTGCGATTTTATAACCAAGAAGAAAATTGATGTCCGGACCGCCGAGGGCAGGGCGACGATAACCGGATTCCTTCAGCCGGTTATGCCTGATGTTAAAAAGTTTGTCGATGGACTCGCTGACTTTGTTTATTGTGAGCCGAAACTACCTTCGCCCGAAAAAAATTATCTGCCCGCCCCGGCTATTGAAATCGGCGTTGACTGGACACGGGACAAAATCATCGATTACCTGCAAAACCTCCGCGGCCAAAGCGTTACTGCTGACCTTGCCTTTTATGCTTATCGCGATATGGAGACCTGCGACTGGACGCCTTTCCTTAAGGCCGCCATTGAGCGAAATCCCGTATCGCTGGTAATGACAGAATCGATGTCGATAGACGCTGTTTATGCGTTGCTGCAGAAAATGGACGGCGTATCGATATACGATGGCAACCGTCTTGCCCAGCCCGATGAGGTCGCGAATTACCGCAGGGGTGATGGCATCGAAAAGGCATTACTTCTGGCTAACGTCATTCGTCAAAAATTACCAAATGAAAATATCGAGATTGCCGTTGCCGGCAATAGTGTAGTTCTGAAAGGAGCAGGCGAATACCGCTTCGATTCATCGAAGGGGTTCAAAAAACAGATTCGTATTTCGTCTGCCGGCGAGATTATCGTGTCGGGTTGAAAGCCGACACGGTTATTTAGTTAAAAAAATTATAAAAAAAACGAACTTTTTGTGTTGACGCCGGTATTAAATAGGACTATATTAGTCCTATAGTTGTTAATCTTAAGGAAACTATGGATATTATCAGGCGAAATACGGATTACGCGTTAAGGGCTGCGGTTGAACTGGCAGCCAGTTTCGGCGGTGAGCCGGTTTCCACCAAAGAAATTGCAGACAGACAGGAAATACCATATCAGCTTGCGTGCAAGCTTTTGCAGCGTCTTCATAACGCCGGGATTGTAAAAAGCACAATGGGACCGTCGGGCGGGTTCATACTTTGCAAAAATCCTTCGAAGATAACTGTTCGCCGGCTGGTCGAAATCATTCAGGGGCCTGTCCGGCTCAACAATTGCAAACTTTGCCGGCTTTCGCGTTGCTGCACTATAAGCCCGGAATTAGCCCGCCTGCAGGGCAAAATCAATGAGTTTCTCGATGGCCTTACGTTGAAGCAGTTAGCGGATACAAACGGGGCCAAAAAGCCGGCAAAAAGCAAACGCGGCAGGAGCAAAAAATGAACGAAAAGAAACGCAATTCGTCTGTTCTGGAAACCTGTCTGGCGAAACCAGCGGTTTTGGCGAAGCTTATTGATTACGCCGACGACTCGGTAGTAAGTAAAACCATAATCGATAAGCCCGTCGGAACGCTTACCCTGTTTGCCTTTGATGAGGGACAGGGACTGAGTGAGCATACCTCGCCGTATGACGCGGTTGTACAGGTGCTCGATGGCAGGGCGTTATTAACCATCGGAGGCAAAGAGATAGCCGTTTCCGCAGGCGAACTTATTATTATGCCCGCTAATATTCCTCATGCGGTCGCCGCCGAGGGGAAATTCAAGATGCTTCTCATAATGATTCGGGCATGATGAGATAATAAAACAGCAAAAATAAACCGAAGCGATATTTAAGGAGATATTTTATGAGTATGTTTTGTTATCAGTGTGAACAGACGGCGAAAGGCGCCGGATGCACCGTTTTGGGGGTTTGCGGCAAAGAGCCGACCACGGCTGCCCTGCAGGACCTTTTGGTTTACGCCATCAAAGATATTTCCCGCTATGCTCATAGAGCAAGGCAATTGGGCAGCGTCGATAAAGACGTAAACGTTTTTACCGTCAAGGCGATGTTCAGTACGCTGACAAACGTCGATTTTGACCCCGCCCGTTTTCAGGCATTTTTGAGGGAAGCGGCCTCGATAAAAGGAAGGGCCAAATCACTTTACGAAGCCGCCTGCAAACGTGCGGGCAAAAAAGCAAAACAGTTCCCCTGCGAAGTTCTATGGTGGGCTAATCTCGATAATTTGGATGTGCTGGTTGAAACCGGTACTCTTGTCGGGGTACAGGATAAAATCAACAAGCTCGGCCCTGATATCGCCGGCTTGCAGGAGTTGATTGTTTATGGACTCAAGGGGCTTGCTGCGTATGCCGACCATGCCCAGATTCTCGGAAAAGAAGATGACGCGGTTTACGCCTTTATTCATAAAACACTCGACCGGCTTATTCAGAAGCCGACTGATATTGGGGAGCTTCTTCAAACCGCTCTCGCGGTAGGCGAAGTCAATCTCAAGGCGATGGAATTGCTCGATGCTGGTAACACGGGCGCTTATGGTCATCCGGAGCCGACACAGGTCCGCATTACCCCCGTCAAAGGAAAATGTATCGTCGTCTCAGGCCACGACCTCAAAGACCTCGAAGAATTGCTAAAACAAACTCAGGGCAAAGGCATCAATGTTTACACGCACGGCGAGATGCTGCCCTGCAACGCCTATCCTAGTCTGAAGAAATACAAGCACCTTGTCGGCAATTATGGCGGCGCATGGCAAGACCAGCGAAACGAATTCGACGCCTTTCCCGGCGCAATCCTGATGACTACCAACTGTCTGCAAAGACCAAAAGACAGTTATAAATCGAGAATCTTTACCTCCGGTGTTGTCGGCTGGGCAGATGTAACTCATATCTCAAACGGAGATTTTACCCCGGTCATCAAAGCCGCTCTGGCTGCCCCGGGATTTACAGAGGATGCTCCTGCGAAATCCATAACAATCGGCTTTGCCAGAAATACCGTTATGAGCGTTGCGGGCAAGGTAATCGACGCGGTAAAAGCGGGCAAAATCAGGCACTTTTTCCTCATCGGCGGCTGCGACGGCGCAAAGCCGGGAAGAAACTACTTCACCGAATTCGCCCAGAAAGTCCCCAACGATTGTGTTATTCTTACGCTTGCATGCGGCAAATATCGGTTCAACAAACTCGATTTCGGCGCAATCGAGGGCATACCTCGCCTGCTCGATTGCGGCCAGTGCAATGACGCCTACTCCGCGATTCAGATAGCCATCGCCCTAGCAGGGGCCTTCAAATGCGGTGTAAACGACCTGCCGTTGTCGTTTATCTTGTCCTGGTATGAGCAAAAGGCGGTTGTAATCCTCTTGACGCTGCTGTATTTAGGCATAAAAAATATCAAGCTCGGCCCGTCGCTGCCCGCGTTCATCAGCCCGGCCGCCCTTAATGTCCTGGTTGAAAAGTTCAATATCGCTCCGGTCGGTTCTGTGGATGAGGATTTGACGACGATACTGGCAGTCAAATAAAAGAGGCAATATGGCTTTGCGGAATATAATTGTTATCGACGAAGAAAAATGCAACGGATGCGGGCTTTGTGCCAAGACCTGCGCGGAAGGCGCAATAAAGATAATCCACGGCAAAGCAAAATTGGTCAGCGAGACCTATTGCGACGGTCTTGGCGTCTGCATCGGCCACTGTCCGCAAAACGCCATCAAGATTAAACAGCGGGAAGCCAAACCCTTTGACGAGGAAGCGACAAAAGAGCATCTCAGCCAAATGAAACAACCGCAGCCGGCGTCATTTGTGTGTCCCGGTATGGCGTTCGCACAATTGCGAAACACCGCCGAAAAGACGGATTCAGCGGCTGGGGATGTGTCTTCGCAACTGACACACTGGCCTGTTCAGCTTAAACTTGTCTCTGCGGACGCACCTTATTTCGCAAATGCCCGTCTGCTGCTTGTGGCCGATTGTGTCCCATTTGCGATGGGTGATTTCCACAGCAGGTTTCTCAGGGGCAGCAGCATTGTCATTGGCTGTCCCAAACTCGATGATGCCCGTTTCTACGTCGAAAAGCTTGCAGATATTTTGCGAGCCAACAAACTCAAGAGCCTCAGCGTAGTACATATGGAAGTGCCTTGTTGTCATGGCCTGACTCGAATCGCACAAGAGGCATTGGCAAAGGCCGGAGTTGAAATGACGTTCGAGGATGTTACGATAGGCATTAATGGCAGCGTAAGCAAGGTTGAACAGATATCGAGTAAGTGACCGGCCTTGGCCGGATGTGATATATGATGGATTTTGTTAAATCGATAGCGATGGGTTTCTGGAATACGGTTCTTGAGATGTCGCCGTATTTGTTGTTCGGCTTTTTTATGGCGGGATTGCTTGGCGTTCTTGTATCGAAGCAGCTTGTTGAAAAACATCTCGGCGGCAGGGGGCTTTGGCCGGTGGTCAAGGCGTCTCTTTTGGGGGTGCCTCTGCCTTTGTGTTCGTGCAGCGTCATCCCCGTAACAATGTCGCTTCGCAAACACGGCGCAAGCAGGGGGGCGGCTGTTTCATTTTTGCTCTCAACCCCGCAGACGGGCGTTGACAGTATTTTTGTTACGTATGCCTTGCTTGGCCCGGTCTTCGCGATATTCAGACCGATAGCGGCGTTTGTTACCGGCATAGTCGGCGGCGTGATGGTCAATCTGTTCGGCGATTCTCTCGAAAACGGTTTACAACAAAACCAGAGTTGCGAGGACGAATGCTGTTCCGGCGGGCACAAAACTAATCCTGTTATGCGAATATTCAAATATGGCTTTATCACGCTGCCCCGCGATATCGGCAGGGCGATGCTGCTTGGCCTGGTTGTTGCTGCCTTCATTTCAGCCCTTGTACCTGACGGCTTTTTTGCGGACAAGCTCGGAACCGGCATTTTCCCGATGCTCGTAATGATGCTTTTTGGGATACCGATGTATGTTTGCGCAACCGCTTCTGTCCCCATAGCGGCTGCACTGATGTTAAAGGGTTTGAGCCCGGGGGCTGCTCTGGTTTTCCTTATGACCGGCCCCGCTACCAATGCCGCGTCCTTTGTTCTCATCTGGAAAATTATGGGCAGGGCCACCGCAATTACTTACATCGCCGCTGTTGCCGGATGCGCATTGTTAAGCGGCATAGTTCTCGATTATATTATCGGCAGTGTTACACTCGCGCACACTGCTCATCATGGCTGGATGATGCCGCAGAGTATTGAATATATTTCAGCAGTTGTGCTTTTTATTGTGCTGACATTTGCTATAATCCATAAACCTAAAGAATAAAGGATTAACTCGCAAGATTTTTTACGGAGATAAATACAATGGCAAAAACAAATCTGCCGCACGCCGGCCACAACAAACACCTTTGTTATTTGAACAACCTTGGCTATCAAATAAGCAATCCAAAGGAATACAAGGCCCTTGTAAAAAACGCCAAGTTTGTATGCAAAATATGCGGCAGGGTTGCCGGTAGCGATAAGAATCTGTGCAAACCCGTAGTTCTCTAATATAAACCGGCGTCAGGATAATTGCGTTTAATTGCAGCATTGGCGTTTCTGTGACAGTTTCTGTCAGTCGTCGCGCCAAAATACCAGCCCTTTTAGGTAGTATTACGTCCCCAAAAGAGGATTTCCCTTATTATATTTTATGGCTGTTGCGCCGATAGTTTCCACAAGGTCTTTTCTAAGGCCTGTTTGTTGGGGGTTTCATTTAAAGGATGCGAGATTTAAAACCAGTTCTTCTTTTGGAAGATGACAGCGTTGACGCAATGACCGTTAATAGGGCGTTGAAAGACCTTGACGTTAAAAACCCTCTTATCCATGTGTTCAATGGCGAACAGGCACTGGAGTATTTGCAGAATAGCACCAATACCGAGCCCTGTGTGATTCTTCTTGACCTGAATATGCCCAAAATGAATGGCATTGAATTCCTTAAGATTGCAAAATCAGACCCAAGATTGAAATGTATCCCGGTTGTTGTTCTTACCACTTCCAAGGCCGACAAGGATAAACTCGAATGTTTTGACAACGGTATTGCCGGCTATATAGTTAAACCGGTCGATTACAATGGATTTCTCGATGCGATGAAGATACTCAACCTTTACTGGACACTCAGCGAATCATCTTGCAACCTGATTGAAGAGCAGGATGTTGCAAACCCAAAAACTGTCTGCTCCTGACCGGCAAATCTCCGGGTCCCATAATTATTTGGGGGCCTTTCAACTGTTAATATGGCCTTGTTCGCCTCACAAAAAACCAGTTTTTCTCCTCAAATCAGCCGTATTTTGTGCCGATAATTCTACCAGGTTCTATGCGATACCAGTAATTTACAAAGGGGGCATCGATGAGAAATTTGAGACCAATACTGCTTGTCGAAGACGATAGCGTGGATGCTATGACAGTCAAACGCGCCTTCAGCGAGCTTAAGGTTACCAACGAGTTGGCCAGGGCAATCAATGGTGAAGCGGCGTTAAATTACCTGAGGGAACATCTCGACAAGAAGCCCTGTGTAATTTTGCTCGATTTGAATATGCCTAAAATGAACGGCATAGAGTTCCTCAAGGTTATAAAAGCTGATGGCGAACTGCAACAAATACCCGTAGTTGTCCTGACGACCTCAAAAGATGACCGCGATAAAATGGAAAGTTTCAAAGCGTGTGTTGCCGGCTACATAGTAAAACCAGTGGACTACAGGAAATTCGTCGAAGCGATGAGAATCCTCAATTTATACTGGACACTCAGTGAAATGCCCGGCAACGCCCCTGAAAATACGGCTGTTGAGCTTCAAAAAGCTGGCTGCACCGGAACCGGCGATTAAAAAATAAACAAGCAGATACCGTCGCTAATTTGTTCGGCCGTTAATTCCTGCGGTGTTAATTCCCCACGATAACTCACAAAAGAAACTTGCTATATCTAACCGCTGCAACTTATTGCGCCCGGCCGGGGCAGGGCGATTTTTGAAAATTGAAAAAAAGGTGTATTTTTAGGAATGCCCTTCGACGGTTCGACAAGCTCACCACAGGCATGCTCAGGACAGGGGGTTAAAATGGGTTATAAGTAAGTTATACGGTCTATTGGTAGGTTATAATCAAAAGTTGCGAGATGTTTAAAACATCATAAATAATCATAAATATTAGTAAAAAGTTGGCAAAAAATCAGCGAAAGTGAGTGAATTATTTGAAATTATGCTCGATTCTGGATACTTGATGCTCGAAAATTAAAACTGGGTCCCCGGCAGAAGAACCAAAGGTAAAAACTGGCTCCCCGCCAAAGACGTGCGGGGATCTCCGCTTCGCTACGAGAGGATCTTCGCTATGCTACGAAAAGATTGCCCAGATTAACACGGATTTATGCTACCATAGGCGGCTTCTCAGCTATTAAGCGGAAACAATTTTATTTTTTGCTTGCAATATGTAATAGGATGACTATATTACATATATATGGATGCTATTACGTTAAACAGCCTTATTGTACGTCGTCCGCCTAAATGGGACAGTAAAGAGGCCTATTTTGGTTGACGGTTTTGGCTCACGGTTTCGGTTACCTTTGAATTAAACTCTTTTCTGTTTTCAATGGTTTTTGCTTTTAGTT
>Ga0265316_10000108_pt1 | contig 88867 bp, 73 predicted proteins | sample 4522metaG_FD_202092 | JGI IMG/M metagenome (GOLD analysis project Ga0265316, IMG submission 202092) | Rhizosphere microbial communities from Carex aquatilis grown in University of Washington, Seatle, WA, United States - 4-5-22 metaG | ecosystem: Host-associated > Plants > Roots > Rhizosphere >... | reverse complement strand
GCCGGCGGATTGTCGAGCTGCTCGGTCTGCGCCCCGGAATGCGGCTGCTCGAGGTGTCGCCCGGTCCGGGGGTGTTTCAGCCCTTTCTGCGGCACGATCTGCGCGAGGAAGGTCGAATCGTGGCGCTTGACCTTTCCATGCCGATGCTTCGCCAATGTCAGACGCGCAGCGGGCGGCTCGATGTGCACCTGGTGCATGGAAACGCATCGTGCCTTCCGTTCGCCGATGAGTCCTTCGATGCGCTTTTTCACTTCGGCGGCGTGAACCTGTTCAGCGAGCCTGCCAAAGCCCTGGCCGAGTTTGTACGGGTGGTGCGCAGGGATGGCGCGGTGTCGTACGGCGATGAGGGGTTTGGGAAAAGCTACCCGAACACAGTACGACGGAAGATACTTGCCAGAATCAACCCTGGGTTCAGCAAAGCGAGGCCGAAGGTTCCAAACGGTATTTCCGATATCAAGGAACACGAGGTCTACGGCGGCTTGGCATACCTGGTTGTCGGCAGGAAGGCTTGACCGAGGCGAACTGCCAGTTTTCACGGCTGCGAACAGGGACCTTCCATGCTTTCTAGCGGCGGCAGAGGCGGGAACATGACCAGCCCTACCGGCGTCACAGCCGGCTGAGCTTGCGCAGTTCCGGCACCCGCCAGGCGGTGACAGCGACCACCACCAGGGTCACGCAGGCCCCGAGAACCACGCTCGGCTGCAGTCCGAATAGGCGTGCCGCCACACCTGACTCGAAGGCGCCAAGCTCATTGCTGCTGCCGATGAAGAAGCCATTGATGGCCTGCACCCGTCCCATCATTTCGGGCGGCGTCTTCATCTGCACCAGGGTGCCGCGCAGAACCACGCTGACGTTGTCAAAAGCACCCCCTGCGGCGAGCAGCACCCAGGAAAGCAGGAAATTGGTCGACCAGGCAAATCCAATCCAGGTCAGGCCAAAGGCGGCCACGCAGGCCAGCAGGGTCTTGCCAGTTCCGCGCGACTGCGGCCAGTGGGCCAGGACCACCGACGTCATCACTGCGCCCACGGCGGGCGCCGCACGCAGCAGGCCCAGGCTGCGCGGCCCCACGTGCAAGACGTCGCTGGCAAAGGCGGGCAGAAGCGCAACCGCGCCGCCAAACAGCACGGCAAACAGATCCAGCGAAAGTGTCGAGAGAATCAGACGGTGGCTGAATACGAAGCGCACGCCTTCAAGCAGACTGCGGGCGAATGATGCCGCAGCAGCCGCAGGACGAGGCCGCCGCGCCACCCGGCTGAGGGCAAACAGGCTGAACGCCATGAACCCCGCCTCGGTGCCGTAGGCGCACAGGGGTCCGCCGAAGCCGTAGAGCAGCCCGCCGAGCGCAGGCCCAATCACCGTGGCCGAAAAGAACACCGAGCTACGCCAGGTGGCCGCATTTTGATAGGCCTCACGTGGGATGAGTTCCGTGCCCAACGCATTGTAGGCGGGCCGGAAGAACGCGCGCGCGAAACCAGCCAGCCCCTGTATCAGATAGAACGGCCACGCCGCACGGGGCAGGGGACCCAGGTTGAGGAGCAGCAAGATGATCGCCCCCACCAGCAGCAACGACATCGCGGCGAGCGACAGATTGCGACGCTCCCAACGGTCCGCGGCCCAGCCGCCTAGCAGGGCCAATCCCAGAAAGGGCAGGGCTTCGGCCAGGCCAATGAGTCCCAGCGAGAGCGGATCGTGGGTCAGCTCGTAGACCTGCCAACCCATGACCAGACTCTGGATCTGCGCGGCCATGAACAGCGGCGCACAGCCCAGGAGAAACCAGCGGTACTCGCGGTGGCGCAGGGCCTGATAGGGATCGTGTGTTTCGGTCACGGCCACAACCGCCGCAGCGCCGCCACGTCCAACTGCGCGGCCCAGCGTTTGGCGGCACGGGCGAGGATCATGGCCTTGTCGCGCTTGCCGATGACTGGGCGGTGGGTGAAGACGTCGAAGTCGGCCTCCTCGATCTTGTCGAGAATCGCCATGCTGGTCAGCCAGATGAGGGCCAGCTCAAACTTGAAGTTGTTCCCCACCTTGTCGAGCAGCGGGCGGCCGCGTTCAAACAGCGAGCGGGTGCGCGCAACTTGGAACCGCATCAAATCGCGAATGGGCGGGGTCGCGCGCTGGGCCTTGATGTCGGCCTCGCTGACCCCGAAGAAGTGCAGGTCTTCGCCTGGAATGTAGATGTGGTCGCGGGCGGCGTCGGCGGCCAGGTCCTGCCAGTGGTCGGTAAACTGGACAGCGGTTGCAATTTCGTCGGAAAAACGGATCAACTCGGGATCGCGGTAGCCGAATAGGCCCAAGAGCAAGCGCCCCGCCGGTTCGGCTGAGCGCGCGGCGTAGGCGCGCAAGGTGGAAAAGGTTGGGTAGCGCGTGATTTCGAGATCGGTGCGAAAAGCCGAAAGCAGGTCCTCGAAGGGTGGCAGGGCCAGGCCGCGTTTTTCGATGGTGTCGTGCAGGGCCACGAACACTGGATGGCGGGGCTCGCCGTGAAAGCAGCGGTGCAGTTCTTCCTGCCAGGCATCGAGCGCCTCGTAACGGCGGCCCTCGTACTCGGGCTCGTCGGCGAAGTCGTCAGCGGCGCGGAAGAAGGCGTAGAGCGCGATCATGTTGGGACGTAGTTCGGCCGGCACGAAGCGCGAGGCCACGGGAAAGTTCTCGTGGTGGGCGCGCGCGAAGTCCTCGCAAAAACGGTAGGCGCGCTCAACCGGCCAGGGACCGGCGGGTGGGTCCAGCCAAGGCAGGGCCGTGCGGGCCTCGGTCGTCTCGGCCGCCCGAGACGCTTCCAACCGACGGGCGGCGCGCAGGATCGATCGGATCACGAATGACCTGATCCTGTGGCCACCGCGCGTTTGTGCAGGGTCATGTGACCGCGCTGGATGCCTTCGGTGGCCAAGGCGCGCAAGGCGGCCAGGTTCTGGCCCAGACCCGCGGCCCCGATCACCATGCCCAGTTCTTCGGAAGTCGAGACGCGCAGGATGCGCAGGGCGAGCCGCGCGCCTGGGTGTACCTGCATGGTCCCGCCGACCGTGCCTACGGCCATGGGCATCTCCAGTCGGCCGACCAAGTTTTCTCCCTCGACCCGCCAGATGGCCAGCGGCCGATAGCGGCCGTCGCGCGCGGCATAGGAGTGCGCGCCCGCCTCCACGCCGCGCCAGTCGTTGCCCGTGGCCATGACCACGGCGTCCACGCCGTTCATGATGCCCTTGTTGTGGGTGGCCGCGCGGTAGGGATCGTCTTCGGCGAAGCGCGAGGCAGCAGCAACTCCCTCCGCGACTTCACTGCCCGTGGCGCCTCCCCTGTCGGATGCGAGCGCAGAAAAAGGAATGCGGGCACTCACGCGCACTACGCGCCGGTCAGCCAAATTGGAAAGGATGCGCAGACCGACCCGACCGCCGGAAAGCTCGGCCAGCCGAGGGGCCACACATTCAGCCATGGTGTTGACCGAGTTGGCGCCCATGGCGTCGCGGCAGTTCACATGCAGGTGAACCACGAGTCGGTTCTGCGTCGAGCCGGTCACGTGTCGCACTTCCAGATCGCGCGCGCCACCACCGACGGAGACCAGCACAGCCTGGCAGGCATCGGCCATGGCCAAGATCTCGGCACGGGCGGCTTCGATGCGAGCGCGTGCCGCGGCCGGCTCGCCAACAGCGAGTAGTTCAATCTGGGCGATCATCACCGGCTGGTCGGCCGTGGCTGAAAAACCACCACCCGCACGCACCATGCGGGCCGCGTAGGAGGCCGCTGCGACGACTGACGGTTCCTCCACGGCCATGGGCACCAGATAGTCGTGCTGGTTGACCTGGAAGTTGAGCGCCACGCCCAATGGCAGGGCGTAGATGCCCACGACATTCTCGATCATGCGGGCTGCGTCCGCAGCAGCTAGGCCGCCGCTGTCGAACAACGCCAGATCATCGCTCGTGAGGTCCGCACGGGTGGCCAGTTCGCGGCGCCGATCCGAAAGCGACAAGAGACGAAAATCTGGAATGCGCGAGTTGGGCTGCTTATCCGACATAAAAAGGTCCCCTTGTTTCGGCGAGCGGTTCATCGGCGGATCGACGGTGGACGCCAGCGCGGGCCAGCGAGACATCCAAAACCGAGAGTTCGGGTTGGCAGGCGCGGGCAAACAGCGCCGCGGCTTCGGGCGTGGCGAACAGGGCCACCCCGACGTCGCCGCCCCCAGCCCCTGAGGGCTTTGCATCGCCGCCCAACTCGCGGGCCAAGGCGGCCGCGCGCTCGAAGGTTTCGGTGACGATGTTCACGCCCGCGGCTTTGCCCAGCTCGGCCAACTGTCGGCCGTAGCGGCCGGCCGCCACCACGGCACCGGTGGCGCGACCATCCTCGAGTTCTTTCACGAAGCGCTCGGCGGTGGTGCGGAGCGCGCCTATCAGCATGCGGTAGGCCGACGGCGCCATCTTGGCGTAGGCATGCACCGCCTCGACCAGCGTGCGCGTGTCAGCGGGCTCGGCGGTCCAGAACACAACCAGGTGCAGGCCCGCGGGCACGGTCACGGGCTCGATGACAGGCGCACCGGTCGCTGGCCGCGAGAATTTGATGAAGCCGCCGTAAACCGCGGCAGCCACGTCAGCGCCCGAGCCCACGCCGTTTTGCGAAGCCCGGTGGGCGGCGTCTGCAATGGTGAAGACCTCGTGCTGCATGCCTTCGATGGCCAGCCCCGCCGTCTCAAAAATCGAACCCACCGTCGCAACAGCCGTGGCCGCGCTCGACCCAAACCCGATCTTGAACTTGCCGTGGCAGAACGAGTCCGTGTCCACCAGCACCGAGCCCGCTGGCAAGGCGCCGGATGCCTCGCCAATCGCGGCGAGCGAGCGCTTGACCGCCTCGTCGACGACTTGCGATTGCGGCGCGGTTCCAGGCACGTACTGCGCGACCGCGTAGCGCGAGACCGCAGCCAGCACGGCCACGCCCCCTTCGAGCACGGCGTACTCGCCTACGAGGAAGATCTTCCCCGGGGCGGCGATGACCGGAGTTCCCACCAAGGTCGTGCGCGAACTGCTCACCGCAGTTCCTCGCGGACGACTTCGGCGCCCGGCCCAGGAGCCAGCACCATAGTGCGCAGAACTCCAGGCGTCTCTGCCAGGGCGGGCTCAACCTGGGCGGCGTCGCTGGTCGCACACAGAACCTTCACGTGGGGTCCCGCATCGATGGTGAAATACGCCTGCATACCGGCCTTGCGCAGGCGTCGCACGGTTTCCATGGCGGCCAGGGTGGCCCCGTTCCAGTAGAGAATGGCCGGGTCGGCGGCCAGGGCACAGGCGTGCATGCGCAGGGCGCTGCGCTCGGCCACGCGGCCCAGGCCAGCCAGGTCTTGCGCCAGAACCGAGGCGCGAGCAGCGGCCAGATCCGGCGGGACCGATTGCAGCCAGCCCTCGTAGTAGGGAGACGTCCTGGCGGTCAGCCCCATGGCCTCGCCCGATGAAATGGCCTTGGGCCCTTCGGCCGTGATCGCCACCACCAGACGCACATCCCAGGCCGTAGCCGAAAGAACGGGTTTCGCGTAGGAGTCGCAGCCGTCGGAGCGATCGCCCGCGGCCATCTCGACGAAGCCGCCAAAGATAGAACGCGCGGCCGAGCCCGAGCCCTGACGGGCCAGGGCCGACAGCTCGGGTGGCGACAATTTTAGACCCGCGGCGCGCGAAGCGGCGAGCGCCAGGGCCGCGAACCCGGCCGCCGAGGAAGCCAGACCCGCGGCGGTGGGCACGCTGTTGGTCGTGGTCACCTCGGCTGGCAAGCCAACGCGGGCCTCGCGCCGAATCAGATCGAGAAAGTGGCACACCCGCTCGGCGAAGCGTGGTGGGGCCGGCGCCCCATCGAAGGTGACCCGGTCGCCACCCTCGGCGACATCGATGTCGGGAGCGAATCGCACCGTGGTTTCGCTGCCGAAATTGGCCAAGGTCAGCGACAGGCTTCCTGCCGCGGGCAAGTTCAAGGTCGCGTCGCGTTTGCCCCAGTACTTGACCAGGGCGATGTTGGTGCCCGCTCGCGCGGTCACCGAGAGAGGAAGACGATAGATGCTCATGATCCCACCGCCGTAAGGAAGCCATAGCAGCCGATGCTGCGCCAGCGTTTCAGTATCTCAGGGCCACGATCGGGCGCCAACGCGATCACTGCGCCCCCGCCACCGGCTCCGGTCAGCTTGGCCCCCAGGGCACCCGCGGCGCGCGCCTCGCGAACCAGGGCGTCCAGTTCCGGTGTCGACACGCCCAGGCCAGAAAGCAGCCCATGCGCCATGTTGAACTCATGCCCGAGCGCCTCTAGATCGCCGCTTGCCAGGGCGTCCATCCCAGCGCGGGCCACGTCGCCCAGGGCATCGATGAGGCGCCGCCCGACCGGCACGCGCTCGCACAGGCGCGCAACGCCCGTGACCAGATCGCCGGTCTGTCGCACCTGTCCCGTAAGCCCGACGCACAGATCGATCGGCCGGCCAAGCGGAATACGCTGCCAACCGGTGGCCCGGTCGAAACGGCCCACGCCGCCTTGGCTGGCGGCCGCGGTGTCGATTCCGGACGGCGTGGCGTGAAAAACCGATTCCGCTGCGGTCGCCGCTGCCAGCACGTCATCCGCGCTGGCGCCAGTGCGGGCCGCCACCGCCTGCGCAATGGCCACGGCCATGGCGGCCGAACTGCCCAGACCGGCACGCGCTGGCACCTCGGCCTCAAGCCAAATATCCAGGCTGCGGCCGTCGACGCCCAGTCGCTGGCACAGGCGATCGATGGCCGTGGCCACCAGGGCTTCGTCTCCCACCTGCACGTCGAGTTCCCAGGCCGGTGCGCGCACGCAGCCTGTCCCCGCACTGGCGTGGGCGCGCACGCCGACCTGCATGCCCGCGGCCACGGCCGGCTGACCGTATACGACCGCATGCTCGCCCAGCAGAATGACCTTGCCGCGCCCGAAGCCCGTAGTGGTTCCGGTGTCTGTCATACCGGCCTTTGCGCAAGCCAGGAAGCCAACTCGCCGGTGATCACGCGCGGGGCGCGCGCCAGATCAGCGACGTTCTTCTGACCGACCAGCAGACAAACCAGGCGCAGGCCGTCGATGATTCCGGCCAGGTAGGCGGTCGCGCCCTTCGCGCCATCCTCGCGAAGCGCGGCCAGCACGGGCTGGGCCATGGCCACCACCCGAGCCCCGAGGGCCAGCGCGCGTGCGGCGTCTAGCCCCGTGCGCACGCCACCCGACGCCACGATTTCGGCTCGCACGCCAGCGGCGGCCAGCCAGCCCACGCAAGCTGCGGTGGGAATGCCCCATTCGCGCAGCTCGCGGCCGCGCGCCGCCTGTTCACCACGGGCGCGCAGGGCCTCGATGCCGATCCACGAAGTCCCGCCCGCGCCCGACACATCGATCGCGGGCACGCCGGCGTCTGCCAGCGTGCGCGCCACGGCGGGTGAAATGCCGCAGCCGGTTTCCTTGACCATGATCGGCCGGCCCAGATCGGCGCAAAGGCGGCGGATGGTGGCAAGACCGCCGCGGAAGTCGCGATCGCCGCCCGGCTGGGCCAGCTCTTGCCCAGCGTTGAGGTGAACGCAGAGCGCGTCTGCCCCCACGCACTCCAGGGCAGAGGCCACATCACGCGTCTTCATCTGAGTGAGCTGGGCCAGCCCCAGATTTCCGAAGAGAAAAACCGACGGGGCGGCCTTGCGCACCTGAAAGGTGGCCGCGAGGGCGGGCCGGTCCAGCATGGGACGCAGGCTGCCCAGGCCGAAAGCGAGGCCGAGCTTTTCAGCGATGGCCGCCAAGGTCCGATTGATGGTCTGTCCTTCCTTGGTCCCGCCGGTGATGCCCGCGATCATGAGCGGGGCGGCCAGCTTGCGGCCAAGCAGGGTGGTGGAAAGGCTGACGTCGTCGAGGCTCAGCTCGGGCAGCGCCATGTGCACAAGCTGCACGCCTTCGAGCAGGTTGGACCGGGCAAAGCTGCCCGCGCCCGAGGCGGCGATATTCAGGTGGTCAGCTTTTCGTCGTGTGATGTCGGGTGCGGCTGGGTGGGCCATGGTCGGCCGATATTTGACCACAGCCCGCGGCAGACGCACAGAGAATGAGTGGCTTCGTCCACCCCCATTCTTCCGATCTTGATCGTCGGGGGCGAATGGCGCAATCATGGGCGACTATGAAACGCTTGCTGAAGTTAGTTCTAGCCGCGGGCTTGTGCCTGGCGGGTGTGTTCCTCGTGCCGGAACGCGTGGCGCGGGCGCAGGCACCTGCCGCTTCAGACGCCGACCTGCAGGCCGCCAAGGCCCAATTTGAGGAGGCCCAGGTTCTCTTCTTGCGGGAGCTGTGGGACGACGCTGCTGCCAAGTTCTTGTCGGCCTATGACAAGAAGCCCTTCGCTTCGTTTCTCTTCAATGCTGCGGTCGCATTCGAGAAGGCGAAGAAGCTTGACCGCGCGGTGGACATGTTCCAGCGCTACCTCGACAAGGATCCGCAGGCCCGCGACGCCGCCGAGGTCAAGACACGCATCGAGAGCCTAAAGGCGCTGCTGGCGCCCCCGGCCCCGGTCGCGGGAACTGCAGAAAAGGCGCCGGCCCTCGCGGCGGTGTTGCCCACCATCGCCACCAAGGGCCTGGTCGTGATCGAGTCGAAGCCGACCGGCGCCACCATCTATCTTAATGACAAGTCCAAAGGGACCTTTGCCACCACCCCGTGGCAGGGCTCGCTGGAACCGAAACCGGTCAAGCTGATCTTCGAGGCACAGGGGTTCAAGCCGGAGGAACGCGAGATCTCGCCACGCACAGACAAGGTGGTGGAGATGTACATTGCGTTGTCCGAGCAGCACTTTCTGGGCTGGATCGAGGTCATCGCGAACGTGCCCGGCGCTGACGTGTTCATTGATCGGCAGGAGATCGGCGCCATGGGCAAGACGCCCTTCACCGGACACCTCAAGCCCGGCAAACATACCCTGTGGGTCGGCAAGGCTGGATTCGAGACGGCTCAGAAGGAAATCGTTGTCGAACCGGGGACCGCGACCACGCACACGATTGCGCTGACTACGGTTGGCTTTGCCCGGATCAAAGCAGGGGGCGCGGAAAGCCAAGGCGCGCGTCTCATGGTGGACGGAACCCTGGCCTGCGCCATGCCCTGCGAGCATCAGCTTGCGCCGGGCGAACATCAGATCGTTGTGCAGAAGGACGGGATGGAACCCTACAAGGCCAAGATGGCGTTCGACCGTGCCGACGAGACCACGCTGGACCTGCAATTTTCGCCCAAGCCCCCGAAGGCCAAGGCCATCACCTACACCGTACTTTCGGCCCTGTCCTTTGCTGGCGGCATCTATCTCGGCCTGACGGGGAAGCACATCAAGGACGATATCAACCACGACATCGCAGACCCGGCGAAGTTCGCCAACAACAACGATTCACGCCAGACCAAGGGGAAGTGGATCTACATCGGCGCCGACGTCGCGTTCGGCGTGGGGGCGTTGACCGGACTTTTGGCTCTGTGGAATTTCCTCGAATCGGGGCCGCCTAGCACTGCCAGCGTGAAGAAGGTCAACCTGGCTGGGCCCGAGGCGCAGAAGGTTAGTTTCGTCCCCTTTGGCGTGCCCGCCGGGGCTGGGCTTGCTGCGACGGGGAGGTTCTAAGATGCGATCGATGAAACTCGCGCTTTTTGCCTTGGTGGTCGCGGGCGGTTGCAAGCCCGGTGACTTCGGTGCTGCCCTCGACAAGGCACCTGTGCGGTATATTGGCGTGCCCGAAGGCTTTGGATTCGCTGCCGGCCTCACGCTCGTGCCCTTGGCGCCACCCGATGACAAACCCAAAGTGGCGGCTCGCCTGTTGTTCGCTGGCCCAGATGTGCAAAGCCTGGGCTTGGCGGATTTCGACGGCGACGGCAAGCCCCAGATCCAGATCGCAGCCAGCGACGAACTTACTGACTTGGGCCTGCCCGTTGGTCAAGGCGGCATCACCAGCGGTGCTTGGATGAACGGCCCGAGCACGGCGGGGACGATCCTGCTTGGCATGCCGAATGTGGCCACGGTGGCGGGCCAGCCGGTGCCGGCCGGGCGGGTCGCGTATCTCAACCCATCCGCGGATGCCGGCGGCAAGGAGGCGTTCGCCGCTGCCCGCATTCCCCAAGATGGGCCTTCAACATTCGGCGCGCCTGGCACGCAGCCACGCGGCCACTTCGGCATTGCGGTCGCGCACGGACTCGTGACTCAGGCCGTATCGGATGAGGCCGTCGTGGTGTCTGACAACGGGGTTCACGTGCTGGGGGCCGGGATGGTCTCGACGACCTGCACGGGCGCGATAGCGACGCCGACGGACCTGTACCGCTCGCTGGCTGTTGAGAATTTTCTGTCTGATGGCAACCAGGAAATCGCCGTCGGTGCGCCGGTCGAGGGCGGGACCGGACAAGTGTACATCCTGCAATACGGACCCAACCCTGCCAACCCATCGGTCGCGAGCGAACTTTTCTGTGCCCGCACCTTCGGGGTGCCAGATCCGGCTGGCAATCCGGCGGTCGGCGAATTCGGCACGTCGCTGGCGGCGGTGTCGCACCCCGGTGGCGTGGCCGATCTGGTTGTGAGCGCGCCGCCAGATCGCGTTTACCTTTTCTACGGCGATGGCCTGAGATCGCCCAAGACGTTCACCAACGGCAACCCGGCGTCGGATTTCGGCAGACGGGTGGCCCTGGTCGACATTGATGGCGATGGGATCAAAGAGCTGGCCGTCTCAGCCACCCAGGCCGACGTGGGAAGCACGAAGAGGGCAGGGCAGGTGCTTGTCTACAAGCTCGATGGCGACGGGACAACTCCGATCGCAATGATCAACGAGGGTAACCCGATCAACAGCACGGAGTTCTTCGGCATCGGCTTGGCTGAACTGGAATTCAACAGCAGCCGCGCCTGCGCGCCAAAGGGCACGGACGCCCACGTCCTGGTGGCAGGCGCCAGCGCCGGCATCTTCACTTATTTTCGTTTCGCCGGCACCGCTGACCCGACGACCGCCATCGCGCCCGACCCGCGCTGCTTCGCCCAACCATAGGACTAGGTCCAGCCACGTTCGCGCGCGGCGGACACCAGCAAGCCTGCCAACCCCGAGACAAAGGCCGGGTGGCACCCTACGGCCCGGGCGCGGGAGAAATTTGCAATCCCGCGCGCGATGGCGCGTTCACGGTAGACGATGTCGATCTCCTGCAGGGTCTCAAGATGCTCGCCGGTGAAGGAGACCGGCACAACGACTACGGCCCGGTGGCCCGCGGCCGCCAGGGCGTCGAGTGACTCTTCGGTGGTCGGCGTCAGCCAGCGCCGCCGGCCCACGCGGCTTTGAAAGGAAAGTTGCGCCCGGCTTTCCAGACCCAGGCGCCGGGTGACTGCCGCCACGGTAGCGCGGACGTCGTCAAGATAGGGATCGCCATGGCGGATGTAGTCCTGGGGAAGGCCGTGCGCCGAAAACAGGACTGGGGCTGTCGCGCGCTCCGACCCAGGCAGTGGCCCCAAGGCTTCGGCGATGCGGTCAGCAAGGGCGTCCAGGTATCCGGCCATGGTGGCGTATCCGTCGATGCGAGCCGTGACGATCGCCGTTTTGGCGAGCGCGGATTCGATGGTGCGAAACGCGGAGCCGCTGGTCGTCCGCGATCGATGGGGATAGAGCGGCAACAGCAGCGCCTGCGTGATGCCATCGGCTTGCATGGCCGCCGCGGTTTCGCCGGGGAAGGGGTGCCAGTAGCTCATGGCTAGGTAGGGGCGAGCCGCGACACCGGCCGTTGCCATGGCCGCCACCACGGCTTGCACCTGGGCGGTTGATTCCTCGCGAATCGGCGATCGCCCGCCGATCTGAGTGTAGGCGGCTTGCGAGAATGCGGCTCGGCGGCGCGCGATGAAACGCGCCAAGAGCGGCTGCAGCGGACGCGCCCAGCCGAGCTGGATGATGTCGGGGTCCGCGAAGAGATTGCGCAAGAACGGCTGCACCGCCGCCAGCGAATCCGGGCCTCCCATGTTGAGGGCCACCACGCCCAGCATAGTGCTACTCGCCCCGCAGCGTGCGAACCAGGGCTTCCACGTTTTCGAGCGGGGTTTCGGGGTAGATGCCATGCCCCAGGTTGAAGACGTGACCGCGCCCAGCCCCGCGACGAATGACATCAGCGGCTTGCTGGCGAATCCGCTCGACCGGGCCGAGCAGCACCGCCGGATCAAGGTTGCCTTGCACGGCTGCGGCCTTCGCGCCGCCTGCCACTAGCCGCGCCCGCGCCTCGTCGAGCGGCAGGCGCCAATCCACGCCGTAGACGTCGGCGCCCACGCTGGCGATCCGGCCGAGAATGGTGGTCGCGCCATTGGGAAAGTAGATGACCGGCACGCCGGTGGCCTTGACCGCCGCCACCAGGCGCGTGGTCGGCCCGGCCACGAATTCGTCCCATTCCTCGGGAGAAACCACCCCAACCCACGAGTCGAAGATTTGGATGGCCTGCGCGCCTGCGGCCACCTGAGCCAGGAGATAGGCGCGGGTGGCGCCTTCGATCAACTCAAGCAGGCGATGGGCCGTGGCAGGATCGCGGTAGAAAAGCTTCTTGGTCTCGATGAACCGCCGCGATGTCTTGCCTTCGATGGCGTAAGTCGCGGTGGTGAAGGGCGCGCCGGCGAATCCAATGAGCGGGATTTCGCCGAGCTGCGGGCGCAGCAGTCGAATGGTTTCGAGAACAAAGGGCGTGCGCTCCCAGGGATCGAAAGTCGTCAGCCGGTCGAGGTCGGCTGCGCTTCGTACCGGCGGGGTGACCGTGGGTCCTTCCTCGGTAAAGCTGACCACCTGACCCATGGCTTCCAGGGGAATCAGGAGATCGGAGAAGAGAATCGCGGCGTCGAAGGCGAAGCGCCGGATAGGCTGCAGGGTCACCTCGGCCGCCAGTCGCGGCGTCTTGCACAGTTCGAGGAAGGTGACGTTCTTGCGAACCTCCCGGTATTCAGGGAGATAGCGGCCTGCCTGGCGCATCAACCAGAGCGGCGGGCGTGCTGTCGGTTCGCCGCGACAGGCGTCGAGAAAGAGGGAGCTCATGGCGGAGTTCTAGCACTCGTGCCTTGTCGACACACCGATGCTAGGTTCTGCGCATGACCGACGCGATTCGCATCCACAACATCGGGGGGCCGGAAGTGATGTCCTGGGAGAAGGTCACGCTGGCGGCCCCTGGTCCAGGCGAGGCGCTGGTCCGCCATCGCTACGTGGGCGTGAACTTCATCGATATCTACCACCGGCGGGGCGTGTATCGGTTGCCGCTCCCGAGCGGGCTTGGTAGCGAGGCCGCTGGCGTGGTCGAGGCGGTCGGCCCTGATGTCACCGATGTGCGGGTCGGCGATCGGGTCGCCTGTGCCACCGGCCCGGTGGGCGCCTACTCCGAGGCGCGCGTGCTGCCGGCCGATCGCCTGGTGCGGCTGCCCGACGACATTGACGATCGCACCGCTGCCTGCATTATGCTGAAAGGCCTTACCGCCCAGTACTTGCTGTTGCAGACGACGCGCGTCGGGGCCGGGGACACCATTCTGATACACGCGGCAGCGGGCGGGGTGGGGCAGATCGCCTGCCAATGGGCCAAGCACCTGGGCGCCACGGTGATAGGCACGGTGGGCAGTGACGAGAAGGCGGTGCTGGCCCGCGCCAATGGCTGCGACCATGTCATCGTGTACACGCGCCAGGACGTGGGCGAGTGCGTGCACGGTGTCACAGACGGGCAGGGCGTACGGGTCGTCTATGACGGAGTCGGCAAGGATACCTTCCGGGCGTCGCTCGATTGTCTGCAGCCGCGCGGCCTGTTGGTCATGTTCGGCCAGGCATCGGGCCTGGTTCCTCCCTTTGACATCACCGTGCTCGGCGTGAAGGGCTCTCTGTACTTGACCCGCCCGACACTGAACACCTACGCCGGCAGTCCCGAGGCCCTGCGTGGCATGTCTGCCGACCTGTTCGGGGTCGTGCGATCGGGCGCCGTCCGTATCCAGCCACCGCTAGAGTTCTCGCTGCGCGAAGCCCCGTCGGCCCACGCTGCCCTGGAGGCGCGCAAGACCACCGGGTCCGTCGTGCTGGTGGCCTAGGTTTTTTAGTTCAAGTGAGACTTGAACTGTTAGCCGTAACCAGGCGTTTTGTCAGCCGCGGCGGCCGCAGACGCCGCACTTGTTGTCGCTCCCGATCACGCCGATGCAGTCGTCGTCAGGGCACAGTCGCCGGTTGGGGTCGAACGCCACTTCCTCGTCGGACGCGGTCGGCGCCGCAGGCTCGCTGTCGATCTCGGGCTCTGGCGCCGGGGGAACAGGCGGCGTTGGTGCCGCCATGTCTCCGGTCCAGCCGGGGTCGACCGTGCCGCAGACCTTGCACTTGCCGTCAGGGCCCACAAGCCCGACGCAAGCGTCGTCTGGGCAGAGCCGCCGTTGGCTGGGGTCGAAGCTGTCGTCTTGTGTTGTCGCCATGATGCGTGAATGGTTGTTTGAACCGCGGGGTACTCCAAGGCATATAGTGGCGCCACGCAGATGTCCACAGTTCCCAATACTCCCGGTCGATTCGGTCCCTACGGAGGCCGCTACGTCTCCGAAACCTTGATGCCCGCGCTCGAAGAGCTGACGGCGGCATGGGCGCGCTATTCGTGCGACCCGACGTTTCGCGCGGAATTGGATCGGCTGCTGCGTGACTATGTCGGCCGGCCCACGCCGTTGACCGAGGCGGCGCGGCTGGCGGACCACGTGGCGCGGCCGCTGGGCCGCCGGCTGCGCGTGTTTCTCAAGCGCGAGGATCTCTGCCACACCGGCTCGCACAAGTTGAACAACTGTGTCGGCCAGATCCTGCTGGCCCAGCGTCTGGGCAAGACGCGCATCATCGCCGAGACCGGGGCTGGCCAGCACGGCGTGGCCACCGCCACGGTGAGCGCCCTGTTCGGGCTTCCCTGCGAGATCTACATGGGCGCCGTCGACGTCGAACGTCAGTCGCTCAACGTGGCTCGCATGCATTTGCTCGGGGCCAAGGTTCACGCGGTCAAGGACGGCACCGCGACTTTGAAAGACGCCATGAACGAGGCCATGCGCGACTGGGTGACCAACGTGGCCGACACCCACTACGTTCTTGGAACCGTGGCTGGCCCGCATCCCTATCCAACCATGGTGGGGGAACTGCAGTCGGTAATCGGGCGCGAGGCGCGCGCTCAGATCTTGGCGGCCACGGGCCGACTGCCCGACGCGTGCTTGGCCTGCGTCGGTGGCGGCTCGAATGCCATGGGGCTCTTTCGCGGCTTTCTCGATGATCCGGGGGTGCGGCTTTTCGGGGTGGAAGCAGCGGGCGAGGGCATCGACACCGACCGCCACGCTGCTACCCTGGGCAAGGGCCGGCCGGGGGTTCTGCACGGCACCCGTTCCTATGTCCTGTGCGACGACGACGGCCAGATTGCCGAGGCCCACTCCATTTCGGCAGGCCTCGACTATCCTGGCGTCGGACCCGAGCACAGCTACCTGCGCGACACCGGGCGTGCCGAGTATCTGGCGGCCACGGACCAGGAGGCGCTCAACGCCTGCCGCTTGCTCGCCCGCTGCGAGGGCATCATCCCGGCCCTGGAAAGCTCGCACGCGGTGGCCGGCCTTCCGCGCGTGGCCGAGCGCCTCCCCGACGGGGCGATCGTCATTATCAATGTCTCGGGCCGCGGCGACAAGGACATGGGCACCATCGCCAAGCACTTCGCCCAGGAGGTGTCGTCGTGACGAGCCTAGCGACAGCGCCGCTCACCTCGCGCATCGCCAGCGCCTTTGCCAAGGCCCGGTCGCAAGGTCGCAAAGCATTGGTCCTGTACCTCACGGCATGCGATCCAGATTTTGAAACCAGCCGGCGTCTCCTGCTGGCCGCGGCGCAGGCCGGTGCCGACGTGCTTGAGATGGGCGTGCCGTGGAGCGACCCATCGGCTGACGGTCCTGCCATTCAGGCGGCCATGCGCCGGGCCTTGGCTGCCGGCGGTGGCATGCGCGCGGCGCTTGACCTATGTCGGGCTGTGCGTGCCGAGAACCCTGAAGTTCCCGTGGTGCTGTTCGGCTACGCCAATCCGATCTTTGTGCGCGGAACGGCCACGTTTGCCGCCCAGGCCAAGCAGGCAGGAGCCGACGGTGCGCTGTGCGTCGATTGGCCCGCCGACGAGGATCCCGAGTTGGCGCACGCGCTTCGCCAGCAGGGCTTGGACCTAGTCCCACTCATCGCGCCGACCTCCACGCCGGAAAGGGTCAAGGCCGCGGCCGACGTGGCAGGCGGTTTTCTCTACTACGTTTCGTTGACCGGTATCACCGGCAGCCACCTGCCCAACCTGGACGAGGCCAAGGCACGCGTACAGAAGGTGCGCGATCTGTCGGGCGGTCGCCTGCCCGTGGCCGTGGGATTCGGGATCGCCACGCCGGCAGACGTGCGGGCCGTGGCCAGTTTTGCCGACGGCGTGGTGGTGGGCAGCGCCGCCGTCCGCGTGATCGAGCGAGCCGTAGCCGCAGGCCGCGACCCGGTACCGGCCTTGGAAGCTTTTGTCAGCGAGCTACGCGCGGCGCTAGTCTAGATAGAGAACTAGCGGATAGACATCGACCAGCTGGCGATGGTGTTCTTGCCTTTGTAGGAGGGGAAGCCGAAGGACTGCATCTGATTCAAGATGCACATCGGAAGCGGTCCCTTGCTTTGATCGTTGACCCGCACGGCCTTCACCCGTCCGGTGGGCTGGACGACGAAGTCGACCGAGATTGTCGAAACTCCCTTGCCCATGATGCAGGGAACTAGCCGGCGGTAGTTGGCGTGCATAACCTTGTCGATCACGCCCTCGTCGAGGATGGCGTCGCCGCCCCCTTGGCTCACGTCGCCGAGGTCCATGTTGTTGTTGAAGTCCTCGGCACGGCCGGCCACGCCCACTGGGCCGCCACCGCCACCTGGGCCGCTCCGCCGGGCGCCGCCAGCCCCCGCGCGCTTGTGCGCCGGGAAGGAGATCTTCACCTCCTTGAGGAAGGCATCGACATCGGCTTCGCTTACACGTGAGGCCAGAACGTCATCCTTCGCTGCCACGCGCTGGTGGATGAACCAGGCCAGGCCTCCGCCAATCGCCACCACGGCCGTACCGATGATGAGGAGCGTCCATCGACCCTTCTTGCGCTCGACGTGCTCGTGGGCGCGCTCGGCCTGCGCCCGTCGTTGCACTTCAAGTCGGCGCTCGGTGGCGTGGGTGAACTCGACCAGTTGCGGATGCTCGCGAATCTTCTGCCTGTCGCCCGAATCCACATCCACGATGACGTCGTCGCCGGTGAAAATGCCCTTTTCCATCTGGGCCATCACCTGCGCCAGCGAGAACGGGCCGTAGTCGAGCTTGTCTTTCTGGACCAGCCAGCGTTCGTACTCTTCGGTCAGGCGCACGGCATCGGCGACGCTGAATGATTTTCCCACCACCATCTGGGCGGCAGAGGGGCGCTTGCGAGGTCCGGTCGCGCCGGTACCTCCCGCCGCCATGTTGGCCAGAACGGTCGACAGCGCCTCCAGCAGTTCCTTGGGCCGGGAAAAACGCGTCTCGGGAAGCGGAGCCAGGCCTCGCGCCACCACCGCATCCACGGCCGGCGGCACGGCCGAATTGACCTGACTGGGCGGCCACAGGGGCGAAGCCGGGGCATGGCCGGTGAGCAGCTCGTACAGGATTGCCGCCAGCGAGTACACGTCCGCCGCTGGCGACTGCTCTTCGCCCGCCGCCACCTCGGGCGCCTGGTAGGCCGCCTGCGAAATGGAATCAGGGCCGCCACGCCGAGCCAGCCCGGGCAGGACCCGCGAGAGCCCAAGGTCGGTCAGCTTGACCCGGCCCCCAGACGTGACCTTGATGGCCGATGGGTTGATTCCCCCGTGGACCATAGTCGCATGCACCGTATCCAGGGCGTTGATCACGTGCCCCAACAAGACGTGGGCGTGGGTCAGGCCGATTACGCCGCCGCCCTGCCGTCTAGAGTCTATGAGCTGCCGCAGGGTAGCACCGTCGGTGGACTCAGAGGCGACGTAGACCCTGTCACCCTCGAATCCCCATGCAATCAGCGTGGCCAGATTCTTATGTGGCACGCCAGCCGCCTGGCCAAGATCAGCTTCGGCAACGGTCCGCGCCGTCCCCTTTGAGCTGAAGACGCGCAGGGCCACTGATGCGCCACCCTGTGAATCCTGCGCCTGGTAGACGTCACTGCCGCCTTCCTCGGTCAAAAAGCGCTGGATTTGAAAGCGACCGCCAACCAATACGCCCGCGGCGATCTGGTTGGTCCTTTTGGAGTCTGCCGAAAGCGATGAGCTCATGGGCCGGGTGATACTACAGGCTATCTACACGTCGACGGTACCAGGATTTTCTGATCGCGGTCTTGCCGCGGCGATTTCCCCACATGTCAGGATTTGGACGACTTCCTGTTGGAAGCACGAACCCTCAGTGACGCCAGCCTCGGTCAATGGTCCAATTTGCGGCGTCAGGCGCCCTTGAATCGCCTGACCAGTTCCCTCAATCGGCGCGAACCACCGCCTTCGCGAAAGACGAAGCGGATGCCGATTTGCCCGGGACCGGCGTGATAGATCACGCGCCCAGCGATGGCCATGGTCGCCACCCCGCCCGGCGGAACCAGATCCATCACCATATCCGTGCCCAGGGGCGGTACCATGGGGCAGCACACCAGGGCGCCGTTGGTGCTGATCTCGCGGAGATCGGCATCCATTGGCGTGGGGTCGCTGGCCAGTCGGAGTTTGACCGGCATGCCGATGGGAATCCGGGTGTGCCGGCGCCGGGGCGTGGGTTGGCGACTGCCGTCGAGCGTCTCCAGCACGAAGTCGCGCTTGGCTGATTCTCCGGCGGCGAACTTGACCACGGCACCGGCTCGCACGCGCAGGCGGGGCAGGGCTGGTCGCCAGGACACCACGGCGCCGCGGATGAGGACCCGGTTGGGCAGCGCATGGCAGACGATTTCCACCACGACCTCAGCTTCTGGTTCAAGCTGCTTGGTCGTGGGGCAGAACATCCCGCCTTCGGGATGACCGGCGTCGTAGTAGCTGCGAAACTCCTCAGCACTTCTGCAGCGGACACGCAGAATGTTCAATGCGTACCCCCTCCTGAAGGGGTCTGATACTGATGAGTAGCTTGCCTACCATGATTGTACTAGCTTTCGCACCTCTTTAGATGTCAATCCGTGTGCATATCGGTGGCCGGCTCTGTCCGCGCGAAGAAGCCGCCGTCCCGGTCTTTGACCGCGGCTTTCTTTTTGGCGACAGCGTTTACGAAACCGTGGGCACCAGTCGCGGGCGACTGGTCTTTCTCGACGACCACCTGGCCCGACTGGCCCGCTCGGCCGAGCGACTCTATTTGCAGATGCCTCCACGCGAGCAGATCGAGCAGGCTGTGCGGGAGACGGTGGCAGCGGCGGAAAATCCTGAGTCCCGCGTGAGAATCATGGTGACGCGAGGAGACGGAACCGCGGATCTCGATCCTGCGGCGGCCGGTGAGCCGCGCCTGGTGGTCATCGTCCAGCCGTTGGGCGGGCCGGCAGCAGAAGCCTACGACACAGGCGTGGAGGTTGAGATCGTGTCAGTGACCCGGAACTCGCCGCGGGCCATGGATCCCGCGATCAAGTCGGGCAACTACCTGAACAGTGTCCTGGCCGTCGGAGAGGCGCGACGCCGCCGGCCCACGGCCCACGAGGCCATCCTATGTGCAGCCAGCGGCAGCGTGGCCGAAGGCGCAACCAGTAACGTGTTCGCGGTCGTCGCCGGCCAACTTCGCACGCCGGCGCTTGAGGTGGGAATTCTGGATGGCGTGACCCGCGGGAAGATCCTGACTTTGGCGCGGACAAACGGCATCGCATGGTCCGAGGTCTCGTTCATGAACCCTGACGATCTCCGACGCGCAGACGAGGCCTTCCTGACCAGCTCGGTGCGCAGCGTGCTGCCCATAGCTCGGGTTGATGGGCTAATGCTAGGCGATGGCAAACCTGGCCCGGTGACCCGACGGCTGATGATGCTCTATCGCCAATTGGTTGAGGCCGAGGCATGAATCCCGAGCGGTTTGGTTTGAAGTTCTTCGTGATCGGCGGCGCCATTCTGATCCTGTCCGGGGTGGCCCAGGCCTTGGTCCGGCCGCGCAAGGTCAACGAGCGCGGACTGCAGCGCTACCTCAATGCATCCACGATCCGAGCGGTGATGTTCGTGACAGTCGGGGTGCTGGCCATCATGGTCGGCCTGGGCGCGATCCCCATGGGAACAAGGTGAGCGCTGGAGTTCATTGAATCGCCCTGCCTGATCCGCTAGAACGCCCGCTCTTCTCGGCACCCCACCATGATTGAACGTTACACGCGATCCGCACTGGCTGAACTTTGGTCCGATGCCCGCCGCTACGAGACCTGGCTGCTCGTCGAGCTGGCCGCTTGTGAGGCGATGGAGGCCGCGGGGCGCGTTCCCGCGGGAACCGCCGACAAGGTGCGCCGGCTGACCGCTGGCAAGCTGCAAGCCAAGCGCATCTTGGAAATCGAGGAGCGGACCAAGCACGACGTCATCGCGTTCCTCACCCATGTTGAGGAACTGGCGGGTGAGCCGGCCCGCTGGCTCCACCTGGGCATGACGTCGTCTGATGTTCTGGATGCGTCGCTGGCCATCCTGCTGCGCCAGGCGGCCGACGAGATCGTGGTCGGGATCGACCAGCTCATGCAGGCGCTGGCGCGCAAGGCGCAAGAGCATCGCGCGACCCTGATGATCGGTCGCTCGCACGGCATTCACGCCGAGCCGATCACCGCCGGACTGGTTTTCGCCGGCTTTTTCTGTGAGGTCAGTCGCGCCCGGCGAGCCGTTGTGGCGGCGCGGGAAGAGATTTCGTCCGGCAAGATCGCCGGGGCGGTGGGTACCTACGCCAGCCTGGACCCCGAGATCGAAATCCGCGCGCTGGGCGCTCTGGGATTGCACCCCGAAGTGGTGCCCACCCAGATCGTGGCGCGCGACCGCCACGCTGGCTACTTCATGGCGCTGGCCCGGCTGGGCACCGCGGTCGAGCGCATAGCCCTGACGGTTCGGCACTGGCAGCGCACCGAGGTCGGCGAGGCGATGGAGGCTTTCGGGCGAGGCCAGAAGGGCTCGTCGGCCATGCCCCACAAGAAGAACCCGATTCTCTCTGAGAACCTGTGCGGGTTGGCGCGGTTGCTGCGTGCCTATGCCGGCGCAGCCCTAGAGGACGTGGCGCTTTGGCACGAGCGCGACATCTCGCACTCGTCGGTTGAACGGGTGATCGGGCCGGACGCCACGGGGATTGCAGATTTCATGGTACGTCGGGCGGCCGGTTTGATCGACGGCCTGGTGGTCAAGTCAGAACGCATGCAGCACAACCTGGAGCTGACAGGTGGGCTCTTCTTCAGCGAGGGCGTGATGCTGGCACTCGTGCGCAAGGGCCTAGCGCGCCAGACCGCCTACGAGTTGGTGCAGAAACACGCGCTGGCCGCATCGGCCACGCTGGGGCAGGCGGCGGGCTCTGCGCCCAGCTTCCGCCAACTGGTGGGCGCCGATCCCGAGATCGCCGCGAAGCTGACCGTCGCTGATTTGGACGAAGCGTTCGACATCAAACATCACCTGCGCTGGGCCGGCGTCATCGTCGATCGAGCCCTGAGAGACCTAGACGGTTAGCAGCCAAGGAGGCACACCATGGTTTCCAACGAGCTTATTCGAGCACAGCTTGCCAAGACACTTGCGACGACTGACCTTCCCGAGTTGGGCAGCAAGTACACCGGCAAGGTTCGCGACTGCTACAGCAAGAACGGTCAGCGCACCATCGTGGTGACTGACCGGATCAGCGCCTTCGACGTGGTGCTTGGCACCATCCCGTTCAAGGGCCAGGTGCTGAACCAGATCGCGGCCTACTGGTTCGATTCCACCAAGCAGATTGCGACCAACCACGTGATCTCGGTACCTGACCCAACCGTCATGGTGGCCGCCGAGTGTGAACTGCTGCCGGTCGAGTTCGTCATGCGCTCCTATCTGACGGGCGTGACCAGCACATCCATCTGGCACCACTACGAGAAGGGCAGCCGGCTTTTCTGTGGCCACAAGTTGCCCGATGGCATGCGCAAGAACCAGAAGCTGGACAGGCCCATCCTCACGCCATCCACCAAGGCGGCCAAGGGCGGGCATGACCAGTCGGTGTCGCGGCAGGAACTGCTGGCGGCGGGCGTGCTGTCAGCCGACGCTTTCGACCGCGCGGCCGAGATGTGTGCGCGCGTTTTCGCCTTTGGCCAGAGTCTGGCGGCCCAGCGCGGATTGATCCTGGTCGACACCAAGTACGAGATTGGTCGGCGGCCCGATGGCAGCCTGTGCTTCATTGATGAGGTCCACACGCCCGACAGTTCTCGCTACTGGTATGCCGACGACTACCAGGCGCGCCTCGACCGGGGCGAGGAACCGCGCGGGCTGGACAAAGAGTACCTGCGTCGCGTGCTGGCCGATCAGGGCTACCGGGGCGATGGCCCGCCGCCTCCGCTTTCTGACGAGGTCCGCTGCGAGGCGGCCCGTCGCTACATTGCCGTGTATGAGCTGATCACGGGCAAGGGATTCGTACCCGACTTCGAGGAGCCCAACGCCAGGATTCGGCGGAACTTGGGCATCAAGTAGGTCTTCCTACTGACACAGCCGCAGGACCTCCGGCGCAATCCGCTCAAGCGGCAAGACCTCGTCCGCGCCACCCAGTTTGATCGCCTCATTGGGCATGCCGAAGACCACGCAGGTGGCTTCGTCTTGGGCGATGGTGGCGGCGCCTGCCTCCTTCATTTCCAGGAGGCCGTGCGCGCCGTCGTCACCCATGCCGGTCATGATGACGCCCACGGCGTTCTTGCCTGCGTAGCGTGCGGCTGAGCGAAACAGGACGTCGACCGAGGGACGGTGGCGCGAAACCAACGGGCCGTCGCGAACCTCGACAAAGTAGCGCGCGCCGCTGCGTTTGAGCATGGTGTGGCGGTTGCCTGGTGCGATAAGCACTCGTCCGCGGACCACGGTGTCGTCTTGCTCCGCCTCCTTGACTGTGACGGCACACAGAGTATCCAAGCGGCGGGCAAAGGCGGCGGTGAACATCTCGGGCATGTGCTGCACAATCACGATGCCGGGCGAGTCAGCAGGCAAGGCCTCCAGAAACACGCGCAGGGCTTCAGTTCCGCCAGTGGAAGCGCCCACGGCGACCACCCGTTCGGTGGTCTGGATCATGGCCTGCGATTTCAGCCGCGGCATCACCGCGTCCGCCGTGAGTTTGGGCTCAGGCACGTGCGGTCGTATCTGCTGCCTACGAGGCCGGGGGCGCGACCGCGCCGCTGCCTTCACCGCATCGCAAATTCGAACCTGCGATTCGCGCAGGAACTCCTTCGTGCCGACCTTTGGTTTGCAGATAATGTCGACGGCGCCGTACTCCAGGGCTTTGAGCGTGGATTCGCAGTGTTCCTCGGCCAGACTGGAGCAGATCACCACCGGGATAGGGTGCTGGGCCATCAGCTTGTGCAGAAAGGTCAGGCCGTCCATGCGCGGCATCTCAATGTCGAGGGTGATCACGTCGGGTGCGCTCCTGCGGATCTTCTCCGCGGCGGCAAAGGGATCGCAGGCTGTGCCCATGACCTCGATCTCGGGATCGGAGGCCAGGATTTCGCTCATGGTCTCGCGCACCACCGCCGAATCGTCGACCACCAACACACGCACACGTTCGCTCATGGGGTTCCTTACGCGTTCTTTCGGTACACGGTCGTCGCCACAGCCCGCAAGGGGACGTCCATACCCTGCAGGGCTTCCGAATGGCCGACGAAAAGGTAGCCACCGGGACGCATGTGGCGACAGATGCGGTTGCATACAGCTTCCTGGGTCGCCCGCGTGAAATAGATCAAGACGTTGCGACAGAGGACGACATCCATGGGCTCTTCGATTTGGTAGTCGCGGTCCAGGAAGTTGAGTCGGCGAAAACTCACATGGGCGCGAAGATGGGGCGCCACGCGCACCTGCAGTGCGGTCCGGTCCTTGCTGCGCAGGAGATAGCGTTCGCGCAAAGCGAACGGCACGGGCTCGATGCTGGCCGCGGGATAGACCCCGCGACGTCCCTGTTCGAGAACCTCGGTGCAAATGTCGGTGCCAAGGACGCTGTATTGAAAACCGATTCTAGGCTGGGCGTAGTCCGCCAGGACCATGGCCAGGGTGTAGGGCTCTTCCCCACTGGAACAGGCCGCGCTCCACGCGTGCAATTCGCGTCGCGTGCCGGCGCCTTCCTTCGCCAGTTCGGGCAAGGCCTGCTTGGTCAAGTAGTCGAAGTGTAAGGGCTCGCGAAAGAAGTCGGTCTTGTTGGTCGTGATCTCATCGACCATGGGGATGATTTCATCCAATCCCTTGCCCGACGTGAGCACGTGGTCGCAGTACTGTCCGAAATCGCTCATACCCAATACGCGCAGTCGGCGGCGCAGACGAACTTCAAGTAGGGTGTGCCGGCTGGGCGGCAGGTGGATGCCGCAAAGGTCTTCAATGTAGCGGCTCAGCCGCTGGTAGTCCCGGACGTGCAGCTTGGCCTGTGCCCAGGCTTCATTGCTGCCGTCCGAAAAGACCTGGTCGCGATCATCCATTGTGAGTCCCTATTGAGATGGACACCGCCCGCAATGGTGCGCCGCCGGCCAAAGCGCGGGGAAGGTGGGTGGGGGGCAGGGCGGGGGCTGTCCGTTCCTGAGGGCCGGCGGTCTCGCTGCGCGACTACGCGAGCACCTCCGGCGCTGGCTCGGCCGCAACGGCCGCGTGGACATCCGCTGCGGTAAACACCCTGTCAATGTCCAGGATGATGAGGAAGTGGTCGTCGCGCTTGCCCATGCCACGGATGACTTCGGTATCGATGCGCGTCCCCATCCGCGGCGGCGGCACAATCTGGTCGGCGTCGAGGTCGATCACCTCTTGCACCGAATCGGTCAGCGCCCCCAATACCGTCTTTTCCCCGTCGATGTCGACTTCTGTAATGATCACGCAGGTATTGACGGTCTTCTCAGTTTGGGTCAGCCCCAGCTTCAGTCGCATGTCGACCACCGGCACCACGTTGCCCCGCAGGTTGATCACCCCGCGCATGAAGTCGGGCGTGCGCGGCACCTTGGTCACAGCGGTGAATTCCAGGACCTCTCGCACTTTGGCGATGTCCACCGCGTACAACTCCTGGTCCAGTTTGAAAGTCAGGTACTGTGACGATTCCGTGACTGCGTTCATGGCTGGGCTCCGTTGCCGGAGAAGCTCTCAAAGGCAGCGTCTTCGGCGTCAGCGTTGAGGTTAAGCGACGCTCCGTTGCCGGGCTTCTCGGCCTTGGCCACCATGGGCGTGTGCGCGTGCCCGTGGGTCTTGGCTGCCGCCTTGACAGGGGTGGCTGCCTTGGCTGCCACCTTCTTTGCGGCGGCGGCGACGATGGCGCGACCGTGGTCCTGCGTGTCGACCTTGAAGAAGGCGATGGCAGATTGCATTTGCACCGCCTGACGGGCCAGCTCGTCCGAGGTCGCGCTCATTTCTTCGGACGATGAGGCGTTGGCCTGGATAACCTGGTCAAGTTGCTGTAGCGCCTTGTTGATTTGAGCCGAGCCACTGTCCTGTTCGCGGCTGGCCGCCGTGATTTCCTGGACCAACTCCGCCGTCTTCTGCACGTCCGGCAGAATGCGTGAGAGCAGCTTGCCCGCCTTCTCCGCTACCTCCACGCTTGTCCCGGACAGCTCGGTGATTTCGCCGGCTGCCTTCTGGCTGCGTTCGGCCAGCTTGCGCACTTCGGATGCCACCACGGCGAAGCCCTTGCCATGCTCGCCCGCGCGCGCCGCCTCGATGGCAGCGTTGAGCGCCAGTAGGTTGGTTTGCCGGGCGATTTCTTCGATGATGGAGATCTTGCTGGCGATCTGCTTCATCGCTTCGACCGTCTGGCTGACGGCCTGGCCGCCTTCCTTGGCGTCGGCCGCAGCCTTGAGTGCGATCTTCTCGGTCTGGGTCGCGTTGTCGGCGTTTTGCTTGATATTTGCGCTCATCTGTTCCATGGAGGACGACACTTCCTGAATCGATGACGCCTGTTCAGTGGCACCCTGGCTCAGTTGCTCAGACGAGGCGCTCATCTGCTGTGAGCCGGCTGCCACGTTGTCGGCCGAGCCCTTCACTTCCACGACGACGTCAGACAGTCGCTTGACCATCGCGGCCAAGGCCTTCATCAGCTCGTCCTTCTCTGAACGCTCGCGCACGGCGACTTGCAGATTGCCGCCCGCGATGTCCTGCGCCACCTTGGTGACACTGTCCATAGCCTCAATGAGCACATTCAGGTTGTTCTTGATTGTGTTGAATTCGCCGTTGTAGTTGTCAGTGATCACCGACGGTAGATCGCCCTTTGAGATGCGGTCGACATAGTTGGCCGCGACGTTGAGCGGTCCGATAACAGCATCCAGCGTCTCATTGACGCCCTGGACGATCCTGCGATAGTCCCCCTGGTGCTTGCTGGCGTCAGCGCGGGTGGCCAGTTTACCGTCAACCGCCGCCTTGGACAGCATGCCGGCGTCGCCGACCAATCCGTTGACCGCATCGATGCACTGGTTGAGGTTGTTCTTGATGGTGTTGAAGTCACCGTTGTAGGTGTCCGTGATCTTCTTGGGAATGTCGCCCTGGGCGATCCGGTCAACGTAGTTGGCCGCCACATTGAGCGGATTGATGACCGAGTCCAGGGTTTCGTTGACTCCCTGAACGACCTTGCGGAAGTCGCCCTGGTGCTTTGTGGCGTCAGCCCGTGTGGCGAGCTTGCCTTCGACAGCCGCCTTGGACAGCATCGCGGCGTCCGCGACCAGTCCGTTGACGGCGTCAATGCACTGATTGAGGTTGTTCTTGATGGTGTTGAAGTCGCCATTGTAGCTGTCGGTGATCTTCGGGGGAATGGCGCCCCTCGAGATGTCGTCGACGTACTTGCCCGCGACGTTGAGCGGTCCAATCACAGCGTCGAGAGTCTCGTTGACCCCCTGAACGATCTTGCGATAGTCGCCCAAGTGCTTGGCGGCATCCGCGCGGGTAGCCAATTTGCCCTCGACCGCTGCCTTGGACAGCAGGCCGGCATCGCCCACGAGGGCGTTGACCGCGTCGATACACTGGTTGAGGTTGTTCTTGATCGTGTTGAAGTCGCCGTTGTATGTTTCGGTAATCTTGGCCGGAATGGCGCCCTTGCTGATCTGGTCCACGTATCGGGCCGCGACGTTGAGCGGGTTGATCACCGCGTCTAGGGTTTCGTTGACGCCCTGGACGATCTTGCGGTAGTCGCCATGGTGTTTCGTGGCGTCGGCGCGGGTCGCCAGCTTGCCGTCGACCGCTGCCTTGGACAGCACGCCAGCGTCGGCAACCAGCGCGTTCACGGCATCGATGCACTGATTGAGGTTGTTCTTGATCGTGTTGAAGTCGCCGTTGTACGTGTCGGTGATCTTGGCTGGGATGTTGCCCTTGCTGATTTGGTCAACGTACCGTGCGGCAACGTTGAGGGGATTGATGACCGAGTCCAGTGTTTCGTTGACCCCCTGGACGATCTTGCGATAGTCGCCGAGGTGTTTACCGGCGTCGGCGCGGGTGGCGAGCTTGCCCTCGACCGCGGCCTTGGACAGCATGCCGGCGTCGGCAACCAGGGCGTTGACGGCATCGATGCACTGATTGAGGTTGTTCTTGATGGTGTTGAAGTCACCGTTGTAGCTGTCGGTGATCCTGGGCGGGATGGCGCCCTTCGAGATTTCATCCACATACTTCGCCGCGACATTCAGTGGGCCAATGACCGAGTCCAGCGTTTCGTTGACACCCTGAACGACCTTGCGGAAATCGCCCTGGTGCTTCGAGGCATCGGCACGCGTCGCCAGTTTGCCCTCGACCGCTGCCCTCGACAGCATGCCAGCGTCGGTGACCAGCGCATTGACGGCATCGATGCACTGGTTGAGGTTGCTCTTGATGGTGTTGAAATCGCCATTGTAGCTGTCGGTGATCTTCGCCGGAATGTTGCCCTTGCTGATTTGGTCAACGTACCGTGCGGCAACGTTGAGGGGATTGATGACCGAGTCCAGGGTTTCGTTGACCCCCTGGACAATCTTGCGATAGTCGCCGAGGTGTTTGCTGGCGTCGGCGCGGGTGGCAAGCTTGCCTTCGACCGCGGCCTTCGAGAGCATGACGGCGTCCGTAACCAACGCGTTGACGGCGTCGATGCACCGATTGAGGTTGTTCTTGATGGTGTTGAAGTCGCCGTTGTAGCTGTCAGTGATCCTGGGCGGGATGGCGCCCTTGGAGATTTCATCCACATACTTCGCTGCGACATTCAGTGGGCCAATGACCGAGTCCAGCGTTTCGTTGACACCCTGAACGACCTTGCGGAAGTCGCCCTGGTGCTTCGAGGCATCGGCACGGGTCGCCAGTTTGCCCTCGACCGCTGCCCTCGACAGCATACCGGCATCGGTGACCAGGGCATTGACGGCATCGATGCACTGGTTGAGGTTGTTCTTGATGGTGTTGAAATCGCCGTTGTAGCTGTCGGTGATCCTGGGTGGGATGGCGCCCTTGGAGATTTCATCCACATACTTCGCTGCGACATTCAGTGGGCCAATGACCGAGTCCAGCGTTTCGTTGACACCCTGAACGACCTTGCGGAAGTCGCCCTGGTGCTTCGAGGCATCGGCACGGGTCGCCAGTTTGCCCTCGACCGCTGCCCTCGACAGCATGCCAGCGTCGGTGACCAGCGCATTGACGGCATCGATGCACTGGTTGAGGTTGTTCTTGATCGTGTTGAAGTCGCCATTGTAGGCGTCGGTGATCTTGGGCGGAATGTTGCCTTTGGAGATGTCGTCGACGTACTTTGCCGCGACGTTGAGCGGGTTGATGACCGCGTCCAGAACCTGGTTGACGCTTTCGACAATTCCTCGGAACTCCGCGTTGACGCTGTCAGGGTCGGCGCGCGTCTTCAGCTCGCCGGCCACAGCGGCAGCAGACAGACGTTCAGCCTCGTTCTGGACTGCAGCGATGGACCGATTGCTGTTGCGGAAGATGAATACTCCGAAGGCCAACGCAAACAGTGCGGCGACGACAATCACAACTGAGTTATTGCGGACGACATTGTCGGCTTGTTTGGTGTTGTCCTCCGAGCGTTGCTTGGCGTCAGCTTCGAGCTGGGCTGTCAGTTTGTCATTTGCGCTTCCCTGCTCAGTTCGCAGCCGATTGAGGTCGCCCATGACCGTCTTGAGCGCGGCTTCGCTTTCACCCTTGCGTCCCAGGTCGGCCGCATTCAACATTCCCTGTTGCAGTCTCTGATAGAGGACTGCGACCTCGCCCAGGTGATCCTTGGCTGGCCCGGCGACGATGGCTTGCTTGAGCGCCTCCAGGTTCTTGTCCGCTTCTTGCAGGCGGGTTCCGGCCTTTGTCAAATCCTCAGAGCGGGTCGCGGCATCCGCGGCCATGAGGCCGCGGGTCAAATCTATCCATCCGCGCAGGACCTCGGAGCGGAAGGAGCCAACGTTGGCCAGTGGTTTGGCACCGTTTGCGTACAAGGCTGCGTCTGATTCATCAAGGCTTTTCAGCGACTTCGAAGAATAGACGCCAAGGCCGACCATGATGGCCACCAGCGCGCCCAATGCGCTCGCCGATCGCGTTCCCAGCCTCATGTTGCGAAGGCCGCCTCCACTGCTCTTGTTGCCCGACTTGCTCTGCATGTTCCGTCTCCCTTTCTGTTTGCCCACGCGCTCCCGGCGCGTCTGTTCTGAGTTTCTCTTCAACCCACGGCCGCGGCGGCCGTTGAAGTGCTGCGAATCAATGCGGATACGTCGACGATCAGGGCCACCCGGCCATCGCCGAGAATGGTGGCGCCGGACAGACCCTGAATTCCCTTGTACATGTGGCCGAGTGTCTTGATCACGGTCTGGTGCTGGCCAATAACCGCGTCGACCACGAAGCCGAATCGCAATCCATCCGCCGAGGCAATCACAATCTGTTCAATCTCGGGCCGGCTGCCCTCGACGCCGAACCAGTTGCGCAGCCGCAGGTAAGGCACCAGCTCGCCGCGCACGACCGCCATCTGGTTGCCATGCGCCTTCTCCACATCGACCTGGGTCAACTCCACGCACTCCTCGACCAGCGACATCGGCAGCACGTAGCTTGACGGGCCCACTGTCACCAGCATGCCCTCGATGATGGCCAGGGTGAGCGGCAAACGCAGGCGAATGGTCGTTCCGGTGCCGCGTGTGCTTTCGACCTCGACCGAGCCGCGTAGGGCATCGATCGAGCGCTTGACCACGTCCATGCCCACGCCGCGGCCCGAGACGCTGGAAAGCGACTTGGCCGTGGACAGACCGGGCAGGAAGATCAGCTTGTAGATCTCGGATGGCGGGGGATTGGCGTCCGGAGAAAGCAGCCCCCGCTCGATAGCCTTGGCCCTGATGGCGGCCGCGTCCAGTCCGGCGCCGTCGTCGCGAATTTCGATAAACACGTTGGGCCCCGTGTGATAGGCGGCCAATCGCACTGTGCCTCGCGACGGCTTGCCCGCAGCCTGTCGAACCGCGGGCGTTTCAACGCCGTGGTCGCAGCTGTTGCGAATCAGGTGGACCAGGGGATCGCCCAGTCGTTCAATGACCGTTTTGTCAAGTTCGGTCTCGGCGCCCTCGGTCTGTAGGTCGATTTCCTTGCCCAGCTCAGCCGAAAGGTCGCGCACCAGGCGCTTGAAGCGGCCGAACGTGGTGCCAATCGGCACCATGCGGATACTCAGGGTGCTGTCGCGCAGCTCAGCCGAAAGCCGGTCCATGGTCTCGGCCACCGAAACCAGCTCGGCGTCCTCGCGCGTGACCGCCAGCTGGCCCAGGCGCGCTTGCGCGATGACCAATTCGCCTACCAGGTCGACCAGGTAGTCGAGCTTGTCGGCTGCCACGCGAATGCTAGAGGAAGCGTCAGGCTGGCCCTGGGCCTCGCGCTTGGCACGCGCCTCACGCACGGCCTTCTGCTCCAGAACCGCAGCTTCCACGGCCTCGGACGACACCACGCCCTTGTCAATGAGCAATTGCCCAACGCGCTTCTGTTCGGCCAGGCTGGTTTTGAGGCAGTCGGTAGTAATGTCGCCGCGCTCAATGAGAATTTCGCCCAGCTTCTTGTAGTCGTCGCCGGTTTCCTCACTGACGCCGTCATCGACCAGGTCGATGCGGACGGTGCAGCGGTCCTCGACGAAGATGAAGACATCGCGAATGGCGTTGGCGTCTTTCCTGGTGGTGAGGATGATGTCCCAGGACAGGTAGCAGGCCTCGGGGTCTATCTCGGTCAGGTCCGGGATAGAGCGCGTGTGCGTAACCACCCGACTGTTTCCCAATTCGGCCAGCTCATTGAGCAGACCCATGGGATTGGTGCCATTGCGGAATAGCTCGGGGTCAGGTCGAATGAAGACTCGGAATGTCTTTTCCGGCGCAGATTTCGCTTGAGCCGCTGGATCGACCAGCGCCTGCAAGCGCGACGATGTCTGTTTGAGGTTGGACTTGTCCTTGGGCAGGTAGCCGCGCAAGGCCTTGACCAAACGGTCGCGGTCAAGCCGGGTGGAAGCCTCGTCACCGGCCAACAGGCGGCGGATGAGGTCGCGCGCTTCCAAGGCCAGGCCAATCAAGGGCTGGGTGACCGGGAGACGACCGTTGCGGATCTCGTCGAACACGGTTTCGAGCTGGTGGGTGAACGACGCCACGGTCTCAAAGCCAAACATGGCGCCCGAGCCCTTGATTGTGTGCATGGCGCGGAAGGCCTGCGCCACCAGATCCATGTTGGTGGGATCGCTCTCCAACTCCAGCAGAACCGCTTCCAGCTCGGCCAGCCGCTCGCCCGCTTCCTCAATGAAACTGCCGGCAACTTGATCAATGATCCTCATGGCGGCGTCTCCTAGCCAATGACCTTCTTGACCACCGCCAGCAGTTGCTCGGGCGTGAAGGGCTTCACGATCCATCCGGTCGCGCCGGCAGCCTTGCCTTCTTGTTTCTTCTCGCCCTTTGACTCCGTCGTGATCATCACAACCGGGGTCAGCCGATGGCTTGCGCTGGCGCGAATGGCCCGGATCAGCCCCACGCCATCGAGACGAGGCATGTTTAGGTCGGTCAATACCAGATGCACCGGCGTTCCGTTCAGCTTGCCGAGGGCATCCTGGCCGTCAGTCGCCTGCACGACGTCGTAGCCTGCGCCCGCCAAGACGAGCTTTTCGACCTGCAGGATGCTCGCCGAATCGTCGACAGTGAGGATGCGTTTACCCACGGCGTTTCTCCTGCCACAGACATCCGGCGGCGCAGCCCACGTGACGGGTAAAGCCGGCCTTCTCTTGCGCCTGTTGGATCGGGCTGCCGCGTTGCTGGTCACAGAAGACGACCGTGGTGCCTTGCTTGACAGTTTCACGGTGCAGGCTGCACAGAAGTTGCAGGCCGGCAATGTCCACGTCGGTTACTGCTTGCGCATCGATTTCCAAGGCTTCGCGGCTGCGCAGGGCTGGCAGCAGTAGCGCGCGCGTCTCGGCCACGTGACTGAGGGTCAGTTCGCTCGGCAGTTTGACAACCATGACTAGAATAGCTCCACGTTGTTGCCCAAATCCGAGGTCGGCGCACAGGTCGGTGCCATTGGACCCGGCATTGCCGGTCGTGTGGCCGTTCGATGAATGGCCCGCTCAGATTCCATTGTGTAGCGAGAAACGGCGGCCTCGCCCCAGCGCGACTGCCGGTGGGAAGTCAGCGGCCCTGCCTGCGCGGCCGCTTCTTCGGCGATCGCGGCCAGGGCGCGTTCGACAGACAGCAAGTCGCTTGCGCTCTGCACCTGTTGCACAAGGCCACGCGCGATCTCTTCTACCTCCATGGCAATGCCCGAGCTGCCCTGGCGCAGCGCCACCAGGCTGGAAAGCAGGCTGCTGTGGTAGCCGCGCAGGTCGGCCACCAAGCGAAGCAGCTGCGTCTCGGTGGCCTCGGCGTCGTGCTCAGCCTGGCCGTTCGGGCCAAGTTCGCGTGCCATCCGGGCCATTTCGCGCATGGCCTCACCGACCAACTCGGTCTTGCCCGCAACCTGGATCGACAGGTCCTTGATGGCTTTGGCCAAAATGGCGAATACGGCGCCGTTGGACCCGGTTTTGACCGCCTTGACCAACGCGTTCAGCGCCACGACCTTGACGTCGTTGGCGATAACCGCGATCTCGCCCACAAAGGTTTCCATAGCTGCGGTTGCGGATGCCACAGAGTTCACGGCCGCGAAGGTCTGCCGTTCGTGCATCAGGTGGCGATGCAGTGCCTCCGCCACCTCGCCCACATTGCGTTCCACATCTTTCAGCAAAGAGCCACCGTGGTCATCGTGGTCAGTCAATTGGCGCGTTCTTTCCACAATGGCCTGCACCTGGGCAGAGACGGCCCGCAGGGTATCCGCGATGCCTCGTTCGGCTGCGACCAGGTCCTCGCGCGCTTTGCACACCTGAAGCGATTGCACCCGACACAGCACTGCCAGATCGGCGGCGAACTCGGAGGCGTCATCGGGTGCAAGAGGCGAGGCGGATCTCGTCATCCGCTCGGTCACGAAAGTCCCGAGGGCCTCGATGACGTGTTCGACCATCTGGCGGGTGATGTCGTGCACCTGCAGCGAAACCAAAATGCGCGCCATCTTGGCGCCGATTTCGCCTGATGCGCGTGCAGCGTCGTTGCGAACGGCGGCGCCGGCTGCATCCAGGTTTCCCATCTGGTGCAGGCCGCTGCGTGCCTCGGCCAGCATGCCGGCGGCGCTGGCGCCGTGGTGCCCAAGAAAGTCCTTCTGTCGCTTTCTGGCCGAACCAGCCGTGCTTTGCAGTTGGCCGGCCTGGGCCAAAATGGCGTCGAACTTGACCGAAATGAGGCCACCCAAGCGAACGACATCAGCTGAGACCGAGTCAAAGCCGAATCCGTCGGCGCGGCGCCCATCCTCGACGCGCAGACTGGTCGCCAGGGCCCGCAGCATGGCAGCGATTCGCTGAAACTCCGCGCCGGCGTCGGCGAGACTTTCGATCCGCTCAAGCACGCGGGTCAGGCCGGTCGCGCCCGCGGCGGCCGCTTCGCGACTGGAGGCCAAATGACCTTCCATAGATCGCAGAGCCTTCGCCAAGCTGTCCACGGGACTTGACTGGGACGCGGATGTTTCGAGGTTGGTCGCGGTCCCGCTGGAGCTGATGATCTCGGTCGCCCTCTGGGTGAGACTCTGCAGCCGGTCGCCGGTCTGCAGGAACATCTTCTCCGACCCCGCAAGAAAGCGCACAAGCTGGTCCGACAGCGCGGTCAGCTCTTTGTGCGAGTCCTTTGAAATTGCCATCTAGGTTCCAGTCGAAAATTGGGGTGGGTGCGCCGGGGTGCTCGCCCGGGGGGGGGTGAATCGCTATTGCGAAAAGGGAAAGCCCCAGCGCTCCCACCAGAGATTTGAACTCAGCAAACCCGATGCCAGGACCCATCGACCGATCCGGCGCGCCACTGAAGCGCAGATCCCTGCGAAGAGAGAGCGAAGTGCGTGGGCCGCAGCCGTTCGACATCCAGGCGCGAGTCCGCCTTTTCGGACCACCACTCGCGCACTTTGTTAGCTGGCATCCGGATCGATGCCGGCCTGAATCCACGCCCAGCCCTTCTTCTCCCAGTCGGGCGTGTCCTCGGCGCTGACCCTAAACACTCCACGCCATGAGGGATGACAGGCGAACAGTGTTTGACGTGGCCTATCGGCGCGACTAGTCTTTCCCTCTATTGTTCGCGCCTGACTTAGTCGAGTTTCGCAGGGAGGCGACATGCACAGCGACGGGCCCGATGACGTAACGCCAGGAGAAGAAGGTCGGGTCGATGATTCCTATCGGCTCGAGCAAAGCTATGTGCGCGAAGAGCGTTGGGAGGACCTGGCCGGGCTCTTGATCGAGCGCACCGAGAGCATCAATGACGCGGACGAGCGAGCCTGCACTTTGATGCGCGCCGCACAGATCTTCGAGGCCAATCTTGCCGACCCGGATCGGGCGTTCATCACGTCCTTGGCCGCGTTCCAGGAAGACCCGTCCAACGACGAGATAGCCGCTGGCGTGGCGCGTATCGCGACGGCGCACAACCGCTGGCCAGACCTGCTGGCCGAATGTAACAGCCTGGTGGTCGACCTTGCGCCAGCGTCCAAACGCGCGGACATGCTGGTGTCCATGGCGGGGTGGTACCAACGCGATCTCGACGACGCGGCAGCCGCGGAACAGTCGTTGGAGGCGGCCATGGCGGCCGACCCCACCAACCACGCGGCCTTGCGATCGTTGGTCGCGCTGCACGGTCACCGTGGCGAGTGGCAGCGGGCGGCCAGCTATCTGGCTTCCGCATCGGCCAACACATCGGATCTCCTGGCGCGGGTCGAATTTGCCTTTGACGCCGCGGAGATTTTCCGCAACCGGCTCAACGACTTAGATGCGGCAGCGGAACACTACGGCCGCGTGCTCGAACTTTCACCCGGCCATCCCCAGGCCATGGCCGTCATGGCCGATGTCACGTGGGGGCGCAAGGATTGGGCAGCGGCGTTGCCGTTGCTCGAAGCCACGGCCGAGTCAGCCGAGAAAGCCGCGGAGCCCTGCGCGCGGCTCTGGCAGCGGGCCGGGTGGTCCGCCCAGATGACCGGCGATGCAGAGCGGGCGCGGGTCAACTACCGGCGCTCACACGCAGCTGAACCCGGGTATTTGCCCACGCTGCTCTGCTGGTCGCAGCTGGCGGAGGCGCAAGGTTGGTGGCAGGACGTTCGCACCACGGTGCCGCTGGTCTTGGCCAAGGTTGACGCCAAGCTGACCGACGCTGATCGCGCGGAGCACTTGATGTCTTTGGGCCAGGCCCACATGGAACTGGGGGACGCAGGCGCGGCCGCTGGCGCGTTCATGAAGGCGCTCGAGTTGGCGCCTGACATGCCCGACCTGCGCGACGCCCTGGCCGAGGCCAATTCCAAGATGGAGGGGCGGGGGCCGGCCGACGCTCCGGCGCTCATTGAACAGCATCGCGTGCTGCTCGCAGGGGCCACGTCATCCGACGAGCGTTTCGAGATTCTGACCCGCATCGGCCACCTTCAACGTGAGGAGCTGAACGACCAGAAAGCCGCCCGGGAGACATTTGAGCAAGCGCTGGCGCTGCGCCCTGAAGACCCTGAGACGCTGCACGAGCTGATGGAAATCTACACTCTGCAAGAGGAGTGGGTGCGCGCGGTGGATGTGCTGAACCAGTTGGTGAAGACCGAGACGGGCAAGGACAAGGCCCGTTACTTGGTCGCCATGGCCAACATCCTGAATTACGAACTGGAATCCCCGGTCGAGGCTATCGAACTCTATAACCAGGCCTTGGACGAGGACCCGGAGGATCGCCGCAGCTTTGAGCGCATCGAGCGTATTCTCACGAGCCGGCAGGAGTGGGATGAACTGGCGCGCGCCCATCGGCATATGATCAAGCGCCTGGGCGCCTCGCCCCCGGCTGACAAGCGGGCGTGGCTTCTGGCCTTGTGGCACGGCCTGGCCGAGATCTCGCGGGTCCGGCAAGAGGATCTCGCGGCAGCGGCGGCAGCGTACGAGGTTTGCGTGTCGCTGGCCCCGGACGACAACAAGCGGCGCGAGGCGCTGGTCGAGGTTCTGGAGGCTCAGGGCGCGGAAGGGTTCACCGCGGCGATCAAGCTGCGCGAACAGCTTCTGGCCGCAGCCGGCGACGCCGAAGCAGCCGCGCAGCAGATCCGGGGCCTGGCGCGCCTGTACGGCGAGCATCGGAAGTACGACCGCGCCTTCTGTGCCTGCGCGGCGCTTTGCGCGCTGATGAAGGCAAATGCCCAGGAAAAGGCGTTCTATGGCCAACACGCCTTGCCGGGTGTGCCCCTGGCCAGCGCCGGGTTGAACGAGGGTTTGTGGCAGGGGTGGGTGTGCTCTCCAGAGCAGGACCGGCGCATTTCCCAAGTGCTGGCCGTGGTAAGCGGGGCTGTCACATTGTCGCGGGCCAAGGAACCGCAGGCGTGCGGGCTTGACATCAGCCAACGCGTCGACTTGACCCAAGACCAATCGTCGGTCTCGCAGATCTTGGCCTACGTCGGTCGGCTCATTGGCGTGCCCGTGCCCGCCGTCTACGTACCGCCGACCGCGCCGGACGAGATCGATCTCGTGATCCTGCTCGAAGGCAAACAGGTGATTCCAGCGTTCGTGCTCGGGCGGGGATTGGTATCGGAGCGGACGGATCGGGAGTTGGCCTTCCGGCTGGCGAAGAAACTGGTGGGCATGCGGGCTGACCAATTTCTCCTGTGGCCGCAGGTGGTGCCGACGCAGGGCGAGCTGCGCGTGATCCTGGCTGCGGCGATCAAACTGCTGCGGCCCGAGTTCGATCTGCCCGACACGGATTCGGTTGCCGTGCGCAAGTATGTTTCTTTCCTGCACAAGGCGTTGCCTCAGGCGCAGTTGATCTCCATGAATTCGGCGGTCGAGCAGTTGATAAGCGATCCCGCGTCGATCGATCTTCCGGCATGGGCCGCCGCTGCTGAGCAGAACGCGAATCGCGCCGGTTTGATCGCCTGCGGTGACGTGGTGGCGGCAGCGCGCGAGCTGGTGAAAGAGGCGCGCATGCGCCAGGGACGACCAGAGGAGGCCATCCTGGGTCTCGCGCGCTGGAGCGTGATGACCCAGCATCTGGAACTGCGCGAGCAACTCGGCCTGGCGCTGGTGGTGGACGCCAAAGACGCGGACACGGCCCCGATCTCGCTGCGCACCGGCCGACGGCCCTAGCGCGGCTCGGATCGAGCCGCAGAACACGGCTCCGGCCGCCGGTCCCGCGCTACTGGCAGGTCGGTACGATGCCGGGGCCTCCGCAGCTGAGCCCGGTGTCGCAAGTCTGTCCCGCGCAGCAGATCTTGCCCGAGGAGCCGCAAGTCTGGCAGGTCGCACCGGCACCGCCGCCGCCCCTGCAGATCAGATTGGCCGCGAAGCAGGTGCGGTTTGCGATGGCATTCGTGCCGCAACAGGGATCTCCCACGCCACCGCACGGCTGGCAGGTCTCGCCCGGCGAGCCAGGCGTGCCGAGCGTACATCCGAGTCCCGTTGCGGTGCAGACCTTGGCGCTGCTGCAACAGGGATCGCCAAGTCCACCGCAGGTGTTGCCGGGGCCGGATACGCAAGCCTTCGCGATGCATGTGCCGCCGCCAAGGTTCCCTGGGCATGGGTTGTTTTCAGCGATGCAGGTGTCATTCCTGGGGTTGCAGCAACCGCCGCCGGCGCAGGAATTGTCGGCACAGCAGGGACCGCCGGGTTGACCGCAGGGCGCGCAGGTTGCTGGTCCCGGACCCGTTGAGCACTTGGTCATAGGATCGCTGCACACATTCCACTGGCAGCAGAGGCCGCCCGCCTGGCCGCATGTCGCGGGGTGATCGACGGCAACATCTGGCGGGGAGGTGTCCGCGCGGACATCGGGCGGCGGCGGTGGAGCATCGGCACCGGCATCGGTGATCGACGTGGTTCCACCAGTCACGGTTCCACCCGTCGCGGTCGTTGTTCCGCCGCTTGCGGTTCCACCGGCCGCGGCCGTGTTTCCACCGCTCATTGTCCCGCCGGTCGCGGTTCCACCTGTTGCGGTCGTGGTCCCGCCCGTCACAGTTCCGCCGGCCGCGGCTCCGCCGCTCCGTGATCCGCCAGTCGCGGCTACGGTTCCGCCAGTTTTCGTTCCGCCGGTCGCTGGCGCGTTCCCGCCAGTCACGCTTGCAATTCCGCCAGTCGCGGCCATTGCCCCACCGGTGATCGTTCCGCCGGCTAGGGCTTGGGTTCCACCTGTCGCAGGTGTCCCGGCGGACGGGACTGTGACCCCGCCGTTCGAGGCTGCCATACCGCCAGTCGCGGGTGTGCCGGCCAGGGCGGCTGTCATTCCACCCGTGGCGGACAGGTCTCCACCCGTGGCGGCGGCGCCTCCTGTCTGGCCTGTGTCTCCACCGGTCAGCGCGGTCGAGCTGTCAGCCGCTGCGCCGCGAGCATCGCGGCCCGCAGGCGCGAATCCGTCGTCATTCGTTCGGCACCCGAACATCGATAGAGCCAATAGGGCGGCCGTCCACCAACCCCGTCGCCCAAGAGAAAGCGGAGCGAGAGCGTACATCTGCATTGGTTGGCCTCCGAAAGTTCGCTGGTCCCCGAATGATCCCCTAACTCCCCCGTAGAAATTAGTGTCCTCGATTGCGAGCCAGCTTCAACCATTCTGCCTCAACTGTGACCCAGAAAAATAGGGTGGGCCTCTGTCTGACACCGGCGTCGCTGCCCACATTGTGGGCGACCGAACAGTGAACGCTCGCCAGGCTCGCCCGACGGTGGGTGCAGCCGCAGCCTCAGGAACGGTGGCGGCCATTAACTGGAGCGGCTACACTGTAACCGCGAATGTCACCGTCTGTCTTCAACATCTTTCGCGCCCGTTCCGGGACCGCCCGCCGGCTGGCGCTGGCGTTCGCAGCGCTCATCACCCTGTACGCCGTCGCCACGACCATCGCACTTGTGGGCTTCGCCCAGGTCAACCAGGGTCTGGCCCGGACGCGCGTGCGCGTGGACAGCATGCGCTTGGCCCTCGACTTGGCTAGCGCTGTACGCGACCAGTACGCCCATCAAGCTCACACCATCATCATCGGCAACGACAGCCATCTTGCCTTCTACGCCGAGGCGAAAGGACGCGTCTTCACCTTGATCGGGGACTTGCGCGGGCGCGCGGAACGACCCGACGAACGCGCCTGGGTTGACGACATCGAGGCCGGCGCGGCCGAACTGGACGGCGTGTTTGTGCGCTCCATCGTCCCCGCCGTCTTGTCTGGCCGAACCGCGGACGCGCATGTCGAGCACGCACGTGCCTTGGCTGTGGTCAGCCGCATCCAGCAACGAACCGATCTGTTGGCCAAGCGTTTTGAAGATGCCATCGGTGAACTGCAGTCCTTTTCCCAGGCGACACGCGATCGAACCGTGGCCTGGAGTCTCTTCTTCCTTGTGCTAGCACCGCTGCTGGCAGCGGGCGTGGCTGTCTATCTCGGCCGCAAGGTGGCGCGGCCCGTGGCCATCTTGCATGCCGGGGCCGTACGTTTGGCGGCGGGCGATCTCGACACGAGCATAGCGGTCGGCGGCGACGACGAGTTCGGCGATCTGGCCCGTCAATTCAACACCATGGTCGCCTCGCTCAAAGAACAGCAGCACCGTCTCCTGCAGAGTGAGCGCCTGGCCAGCGTGGGTCGACTGGCCGCCGGGGTGGCGCACGAGATCAACAATCCGCTCGGCGTGATCCTGGGGTACACGCGTCTGCTGCGCAAGAAGGCGGCGGGATCGCTGGCCGAGGATCTGGCGATCGTCGAGGAAGAGGTCCTGCGCTGTCAGGAGATCGTGGAGGGACTGCTGGACTTCTCGCGCCCGGTCGTCGTGGGTGCGCAGCCCGTGGATCTGCGCGCCCTGTGTGACGATGTGGTGGCACGCCTGGCCGAAGCGCATTCCACGCCGGGTGTGGCGGTGACCGTGGCGGGGCAGGGGGTTGCGACCGGCACGGCTTCCAAGCTGCGCCAAGTGTTGCTCAATATCATCAAGAACGCCATCGAGGCGGCGGTTCCGATAGGGCAGGTCACTGTCGAGATCGGCGTGAACGGCGATGGCGTGCAGGTGGCGGTGCGGGATTCAGGATCGGGTCTGGACGCCGAGGCGCGCGAGCGTCTGTTCGAGCCGTTCTTTACCAACAAACCGCGCGGGACCGGCCTGGGTCTGGCGGTATCACAATCGATTGCGCACGCCCACGGCGGCGAAATTGCGATTGAGGCACCGAGCGCGGGCGGTGCCTGCTTCGTCTTGCGCCTGCCGCGCCCCAAAGGAGAACCGACATGAACCGACCTGCCGTGCTGGTGGTCGACGACAAGGAGAACATGCTCAAGCTCTTCGCCAAGATTCTGGGCGACGAGCACAACCTGACCACGGCCACCGATGGCGCTAAGGCGCTGGCGCTGATCGCAGAACACGAATTCGACGTGGTGGTGACCGATCTCAAGATGCCCGGCGCCAGCGGTTTCACCGTACTGGAATCAGTCAAGGCGCGCTGGCCCGAGACCGAGGTGATCTTGATGACCGCCTATGGATCCGTTCCCGACGCGGTCGAGGCCATGAAACAGGGAGCCTACGACTTCATCCAGAAGCCTTTCGATCCCGATGCCGCGGGATTGGTCGTCGCACGTGCCCTGGAGCGGCGGCGCCTGCGCGCCCAGACCGTGAGCCTACGCAAGGAGCTCGAGGGCGTGAACTCGTTTCATAACATGATTGGCAAGAGCCCGCCCATGCGCGAGGTCTATGGCCTTCTGGAACGGGCGGCGGGGCTTGACGTGACAGTGCTTCTGACCGGAGAGACGGGAACTGGCAAAGAACTCACCGCGCGGGCGATTCACTACCACAGCGACCGCAAACACAATCGCTTTGTCCCAGTCAACTGCGGAGCGCTGCCCGGCGATTTGGTGGAAAGCGAGCTGTTCGGCCACGCCAAGGGCGCCTTCACCGGCGCGGCGGCCACCAAGCCGGGGCTATTCGAGGAAGCCAACCGCGGCACTCTGTTTCTCGACGAAGTGGGGGAATTGCCCTTGCCGGCGCAGGTGAAGCTGAATCGCGTCCTGCAGGACAAGGAGATCCGGCGCGTCGGTGAGAACACGGCGTTTTCGGTCGACGTGCGCATCATTGCCGCCACCCATCGCGACCTCAAGGCCGAGGTGCAGGCCGGGCGCTTTCGCGAAGATCTCTATTACCGGTTGCACGTTTTTCCCATTCGTATGCCGGCCCTGCGTGAGCGGCGCGAGGACATTCCAGCACTGGCGGCGCACTTTCTTGCCAAGCACGCGCGCACCTCGAAACGCGATATCACGGCAATCGGGAATGCGGCCTTGCGGGCGCTGACCACGTGCAACTGGCCGGGCAACGTGCGCGAGCTGGAAAACGCCATCGAGCGTGCGGTGGCCATTGCGGCGGGCAAGGAGATTGACATCCGCGATTTGCCGTCGGAGCTGCGCGGGCCGCAAGTGGGCGCGCTGCCGGCCGAGGTCTTGGTCAAGATGCCCTACCGCGAGGCCATGGAGACCGCGCGCGACCGCATTTCCCGCGAGTACCTGGCGGTGCTGCTGCGTGAGTTCGACGGCAACGTGACCCGCGCCGCCGAGCGGGCCGGCATCGAGCGCGAGAGTCTGCATCGCTTGCTCAAACGCTATGGCGTCCGTTCCGAGGAATTCAAGCGAACGGATTGAAACCCCGCGGGAGGGGCCGCGCTTCCAGGGCTTTCCCACACGCGAGGCACATTGCCCTCTTGGAGCAGATGACGCTCGTTGTATGGGGGAGTAGCATGCGGTTCCATGAAACTCCGTCGTCTTCTTTTGGGCTTGTTCACGGTGCTCCAGACGGTCACCGATTCCGGGAATGTCCAGGCGCAGATCGCACCGGCACACGGCCCGCGGCAACTCGAATGGCCGTTGTGGACGATGACGACACCGAAGCCCGGTCTTGCGGCAGCGCTAGGCGCAGGCGAGAGCGTGGTCGCCGTGGACGTCGATCCGCGCGGTACGCTGGTCGCTGTCGCCGTACGCGATCCGACCGCAGGTGGCAACGGGACGCTGCGACTCTGGGATCTGCGCGGCAAACTCTTTCGCCCGGCAGCCGCCGCGCTCGACGGCCGCTCCGTCGAATCGCTCGCATTCGCAGCCTTCGACGCCAGCCTGCTCGTGCTCAGTTCGGGTGGTGGCGAGTGGCGCATCCAGCGGTTCACGGTCGACGCCGCGGGAAAGAAGCTGCTCGACGCGGGCACGCTGGTCAAGTCACGGGCACGCCTGGGCACCCTGATCACGGCGCTGTTGCAGTTCGATGGGGCCGAGCGCGTTTTCTACGGCCGCGAGCACGCGCCTGGCCGCTGGCAGGTCATGACCGTGAGGGGCGACGGGAGCCGCGCCTACGAGGTGACCGCACCGGGCGGCAAGCCGACCCGCCTGACCGATCCCAAGGTCAGCGCCGGAAACGCCGACGAGAGCATCATCCCGCCACGCGTGCAGAAGGCCGACTCGGCGCTGCCGCTCTCGCTTGGTCCGCGAGGGATGCTGCTGTGGCGTTCCGAAAACGGGTCTGTGATGGCACAGGAGTATGAGGACAATTGGAAGCCTGCGAAGAAACTGGCCGGCGCCGACGGAGCCGACGAGGTGTTCACCGCGAACGGCTACTTTCGCATGCGCTGGCGCAAGGACACCCCTGGAGTTGAACTGGTGAACGACGAGCACCAACGACGCGAGCGCGTCGCCGCCGAGGTTACGTTCCTCTCCCGCCCTGTCATCACGGCCAATGGCCGCGCCCTGATCGGCGAGATCGCCGCTGGGGGTGGGGCGTCGATGCTGCGCACCTTCGCTGTCACCACTCCACTGGCGGCCGTGCGCCAGCTCGACACCGTGGCTCTGGAACCCAAGGACATCGAACGACTGGCCCGCGACGGCATGGCGCTGTCACCTCCGCGAAACCCTTGGGAGCAAATCTACCAGCCCTACGAGGCGCTTCGGTACGAGGATCTCGGCTGCGGCGACAAGGGCGCTGTGCTGCAACCCGTGTTTGCGTCCATCGATGGCTTCTTCGAGGTGCTGAACGCCGGCTTCGAAGGCGTGTTCGTGGTCGCCGAGCAACAACTCTCGCGCCCGGCCCTGAAGGACGTGCTGGCCCAGATGGCGCGGGTGGGAAAGGAGTACCACCACGCACGCCTGGTCAAGATCGCCGAGGCGGCGACCAAGGTTCTGGCCGGCAACCTGTCGCACCCCGAGGGCAAGCTGATCAAGGCTGAGCGCCCGGCCCCAAGCACGCTGCCCATCGCTGAACCCGGCAAGGATGTGAACTTCGCCGACTTTCATCCGCGCGGCCCCTACGCCGGCAGCCCGCACCTGCAGAGCTACTTCCGCGCCTTCAAGCTGATGAACCAAATCGAGCTCTCGCCCGCCGAACACGACGCTCTGGCACAGGATCAGGCCTTCGTCGCGGCCCTGCGGCGCTGGACCGACGTACAGCGACCGTTCCTGGCCGGCACGCGGCGCCAGTTGCTGTTCGACGTGGGGGCCAAGCAGAGCGACATGCCACTCGAGTGCATTCCCGCCCGCGTGAGCGGCGAGCCGCCGCTGCTCTTCCCGCTGGCCTGGTCGCTCGACAGCGAGATTCTGGAGGGCTCTGTCATGCGAGCAGTAGGCCCGGGGTGCGGCACGGTGTCGGGCCGCCTTCTGCCGAACGGCCTCGACCTGCTGGCCGGCTTGGGCAGCGCCAAGGCGCGCGAGCTGAGCGCCCAGGAGATCACGCGCTACCCCGGCCTGAAGGACGCGCAGCAGGCGCGCGCCGACGCCGCCGGCCGCCTCAGCTCGGCCACCACTTTCGTCGATTCGTTCCTGCACGCCGTTCAGCTCGTCTCGACGGCGAAACTCGTACCCGAAGCGATCTCGGCCGATCTGTGGCAGCGCAGGCTGCTGCAATCGGCGCTGGGTGGTTGGGTCGGCCTGCGCCACACGCTGGTGCTGTTGAATGAAGAGGGCGGCGCCGAGTGCGACGGCGAGTTCACACGTTTCGAGCACATGGCCGTCGAGCCGGCGCGCGGCGCGGTCGATCCGCTGCCAGCGGCGTGGCGACAAGTGGGAGCGCTGCTTGGACAACTCGCCGACCACGCGGAGAAGACGCCAGCAGCCAAGGGGCTGACCAGAGAACTTCGGCAGACCGCTGCGGCGGCCATTCGGTTCGGGGCTATGGCCGATCGCCAACTCACCGGACAGCCGCTGACCTCCGACGAGTACGGCGCCATCGAGAGATTCGGCGCCGCTGTCGAGCACCCGTACATCGTGTTCAAGTCCGTGCTGAAGAAGGCCAGCGAGGAGGGCGTCGACATCCCGGTACCCGATCCCATGATGAAGATCGTCGACATCCAGCGCGCCGACAGCGGCATCTGGCACGTGGCGGTTGGACGGCCCATCGAGGGTGTGGTGCTGCTCGGCGATCGCGGCGTGCTGCTGCCGGCGTCGGGTGCCGTCTACTCGTACTACGAAGTCGTGGCGCCGGCCCCGATCGATGACAAGACCTGGCGCGGCCAGGTGGACAGCGCGCCCCGTCCCGACTGGGCGAAGCCACTCTTGCCGGCGGACAAGACCAGGAAATCGGGCAAGAAGCCCCGACCGTGATGCGCCTCGTTCTGGCGCTCATCCTCCTGGCTGTGGCGGACGCGACGGCGGCCGAACCACCACCTCCGATGGGGAAGGGATGCATCACCCTGGTCGGCGATGTGATGCTGAGTCGCGGGGTCGGACGCGAGATCGTGCGGAAAGAACAGTCGCCCTGGGCGGAACTGGCGCGTGACCCGCGGCTGGCCTCGACGTGGGTGGGCAACTTGGAAGGCGTCGTGGCGCCGCCTCTCACCTCCCCTTGCCCGCGACACGATGGGCTCTGCCTCGACATCGAGCCCGCGACGCTGAAGTGGCTGAGCAGCGCACCTTTCCGAGCGCTGGGCCTCGCCAACAATCATGCCGGCGTCGATCGCGGCCCCGAGGGTCTGACCGCCACGCGCCAGGCGCTGCAGGCACTGGGCCTCGTCGCCGTGACCGAAGACGACGGCCCGGCGCTGCTTCTGGTGGACGGTCATGAATGGGCATTGGTGGCTGTGAACCTCGCTGGCCGTCCGGGCGACGAACTCCGGGTGGCGCTCGAGCGGGCGCGGCTGCAGGTCGGTTTGGCCCGCGCGCGGACGCCGCTCGTCGCTCTGCTGCCGCACTGGGGGCGCGAGGGCGATCCACGGTCCCGCCCCGAGCAGGAGGATCTGGCGCGCCTGTTCGCCGCCTGGGGCGCCGCCGTGATCGCCGGCTCGCACGCCCACGTCGTGCAACCCATGTCCTGCGAGGACGGCGCGGCCGTCTTCTTCGGCCTCGGCAATCACCTGTTCGACCAGACGAGAGGCCGCGCCGCCGAGGCGCTGGCCGTAACCTGCTGTCCCGGCGCCGGACGTCTCGAATGCACATCGGTCACCACGTCACGCACGCGAGCCTCGGCTTTTCCTCGCGCTGGCGCGGCGGGCCCGGCCTGCTCGGTCCCGCTGGCCGTGCCGGATCGGCGCTGGCTGTCGCACCCGCATGCCGGTGAGCTCGTCTTCGTGCAATCCTTCCCGGCCGCCGGTGAGGGCGTGTTCTTCTCCCTGCGCCGGCACTGGTCGGCATTCGATCGCGAGAACGCTCTGCGCCCGTACGTGTTCCGGGTGGCCGAGAAGGATGGGGCCACTCGCATCGTCGACATCTGGCGCGGCACGGCGCTTGCCCGTCCCCTGATCGCAGCCCGCCTGATAGACGTCGGCGGCCGAACCCTTCTCTGCGCCATCCACCGCGCCGACTCGTTCCTTGCACCACAGCCCAACACGCCCAAGCGCGTGTACACCGTCTACCGCTGGACCGGATTCGGCTTCGCCGGCGTGGACGACGACGCCGCGCTATCGATGTGTCAGGAGTTGTGAAGCTTCCGGGATTCGCTGGCTCAAGCGCTAGGGCGCCCGTTCCGAAGATTTCAAGCGCGCAGGGTAAGGCCCACCAGCGCGGTCAGCATCTCCCCCTCACTCTCGAAGACCATGTCCGGCGAGTGAGCTTTCAACGTTTCCACGTCCGTGAATCCCCAGGCCACCGCGCCGCAGGCGATGCCCGCATGGCGGGCGGCCTCGATGTCGCGAATCTCGTCGCCGATGAAGATGGCTTCGGCGGGAAGGATGCCTGTCTGGCGCAGAACCTTGCGCAGCTTCCTGCGCTTGCCAAAAACCGACACGCCCCCTTCGCAGGCTGCCAAAAGCCCGCTGTTTCTTGTGCCCAGAACACGCCGAACATTGGCGCAAGAGTTCGACGTCACCACCGCCAGCTTTGTGCCCGCCTGGGCGAGTCCACCCAAAAGATCGTCCACCCCGGGAAATAGCTCGATCATGCGGATCTGTTCGGCCATCAACTTGCGGAAGCGGGTCGCAATGAAGGGTACTTTCCACAAAGGGACATGGTGCAGCCTCAGCAAGGTGGCCGCATCCAAGCGCCTGAGGGTGGAAATCTGGGTCTTGTCGATCGGGTCGAATCCGTAGTCGTAGGCCAGTCGATCCGAAATGCCGATCAGCCACCCGAGGCTGTCGGCCAGGGTGCCGTCAAAATCAAAGATGACCAGCTTCAACCGCAATGGATCTGTTCTAGATGACCGGCGACAGAACGGCCATCTCGACTTGGCGTGCGCCCAAGCTCGAGAATCTGGCGCAGGCGACGCCCCAGGTGAATCCAATCCTGAGTGCTTCTGCTTGCGAAATTACCACAGCGTAGTTGGCGCGCCGCGGCGCCGAGGAAAATCATGCGAAGTGCATCTAGTCACTTTTGCCTATCGAGTAACTTGGATATACTAGGCACGAAAATGCGCCAGAAGGACAGGATCGCGATGTTTTCACGATCGCCGACGCAACAGCTTTTCCTTGGGGCCTCGTGATGAAACACACTATTGGGTTCGCTGCCGCGGTGGCCGTGGCCGTTTCGGCATTTGGATGTGCAAAGGCGCGGCCGCTGGTCGATGACCCTCGCGACTGTCCCAACTGGAAGAAGGACATCGGGCCGCTTTTCCAGAACAGGTGCAGCCAATGCCACTCGGCGGGTGACGGCGGCGAGGCCCAGGGCGGCTACGACACGACGACCTACAGTCTGGCGCTGCAAACGAATTTGGGGCCAGGCTCTGCCGGTGCCAAGGCCACCTTGCTGTCCACTCTCGACCCGGCGACCGCGATGGATCCGCACAAGGGTATGGCTGACGTGTACGCGGAGACACGGACGTGGTTGCTCGACTGCAGGGCCGCGTATGAGGCCGACGCGACCTCAGTGCACACGGCTGGGGTTCTGGATCCGTCACAACCCGATTTCCACGGCACGATCCTGCTGGAGTCGGGCTTTAAGGAATTCGCGGTCTGCCAGACCTGCCACGGGGCTGATTTTTCGGGTGGCTCCTCCCAGAAGTCGTGTCTGTCGTGCCACAAGGGCGGGGGCGGTGTAGCGGCCGGTGTGATGAATCCGGACGGAACGCCGGCTTGTGGCGCCTGCCACGGCTCAACGCCGGGCTCGGGCAAACACAAGATCCACGTCGAGGGTGGACTGCTGGCGAAGCAATTTGCCTGTACGACCTGCCATCCCGACCACAAGAGCGCCGCGGACCACGCCTTTGCCTCCGACGGATCGTTGCGTACCGATGCCGCGCAGGTCGCCCTGACCGGTCTGGCCGCGCTCACGCCGGCAAATGGCACGCGGGTGGGGCCGCCAGCCTGGGACGCGACCCAGCGAACCTGCAGCAATGTCTACTGCCATGGCGCCACTGCCGCCGATACCGCCGCGGTCACCCACACTCCAAATTGGGACGCAGCAGCTCGCCCCGCGACCCAAGCCTGCACGTTCTGCCACGGACTTCCGCCCAACGGGGCGGGTGGAACCACCTGCTCAAACTGCCATCGCAGTGTGGTCGACGCGCAATTCAAACTGGTGAGTACGGCGTTGCACATGAACGGCGCGGTCGACTTTGCCGACGCCAACACGCCTTGCAACACCTGTCACGGCTCTGTGACCTCGCCAGCACCGCCTCCGGATCTCGGCGGGAATTCCGCGACGTCGGCGGTCGGGGTGGGCCAGCACCAGCGTCACATGACGGCGCCCTTGCTGGGAATCCGTGGCCCAATCCAGTGCTCAGAGTGCCATCTGGTTCCTACCAATGTCCTCAGCCCCGACCACCTTGGTCCTGGGCACGCGCCAGGGACGGTTGTCCGCGCTCCCGTCTTCCCCAAGGTAACCGGTTCAGGAACCTTGGCCCGGGCGCAGAGCGCATCGCCTGTCTGGGATCCTGCCGCAATGACCTGCTCGCACGCGTACTGCCACGGGGGGGGCGAGCCGCTGAACACAGACAAGACCCCGGGGGTTCTGCAGACGCCCAACTGGACTACACCCGATAGCGGTGCGTGTGGGCTCACCTGTCACGGCACCCCACCGCAGTTTGCCGGGCACCCGGCCGGGATCACGCGAACCGGCTGCGTGGCGTGCCACTCGAAGACCATCGATGCTACGGGAAATATCATTCTCACAGGTACTCCGGGCGCCCAGAGCACGACCCACATGAATGGAGTCTTCGATGGCAACTAGTGCCGCCGGTCAAAATTTCGACCAGGTTTTGGCTGCCGATCCATCCCGGCCGGCGGCGTTGCTCCTCGGTCACATAGGGTCGACTATGCTCCCTCGTCGCGCCTTGCCTGCCGGGCGCCTCGTCACCCAAAACATGGCCGCTCTTCTGACCGGCGGCACGAGGCTAGTTGTCGCTTGCTTGCTGGTGCTGGTCGCGATGGCCGGGTTGGCGCGGGCCGAAACTGTTAGCGCCAGCTCGACCACAATCGTTTCGGGCCAGAGCGATCCGCGCGACGGAACGGTCCACACCGTGGTTCCCTTCCTCGAACTGGTTTCGCTACGCGCCTCGGACGTCAAGAACCCGTTGCTATCCGACACCCAGATTGTGGTTTCGGGCTGGGGCGAAGCTGTGGCGGGCGATCCACGCGACGGCAAGAGCGTGCTTGGCGATGTCGATGTGGCCTATTTGCAGGGCTCGACCTGGCACCAGCACGTGAGCCTGCGCCTCGGCCGGCAGTTTGTGTATTCGGGAACCACGTCGAACGTCCAGATCGACGGTCTAGCCCCCACTCTGCGTTTGGGTGCGGGCTTCGGGGTGTCGGGATTTGTTGGCGTCCCGGTCACCCCGCGTTTCGCCTACAGCCGCGGTGAGTTCGCCACCGGAGCGCGGCTGTTCTGGAGTCATTCATTGGAGTCAGAGGTTGGCGTGTCGGTCATGGAAATTCTCGGGGCCGGTCGACACGTGGCTCGCCAGGACGCCGGGATCGACGCCCGCTACCGGGTGCTGGCTTCCCTTGCCCTGAGTGGCCTGGCTCGCTTCAGCCTCGCCGAGGCGCGGCTGGCCGAGGCCAATGTGGCCGCCAACTGGAGCCCTTGGCGCCGCCTCGACGTGACCGCGGACTACCGGCGAACGGCGCCTGACCTTTTCTTGCCTCGCTACTCGATCTTCTCGGTGTTCGCCCAGGAGACGCGCGACGAGGTCGGTGGCTTTGTCTCGCTGCGACCGTGGCCCAAGAGGATCGACTTGCAAGGCGATTTCCACGAGGTCCACGATGCCAGTGGATGGGGTTGGAACGCGGGCGGGAAGGCGACCTTGCGTCTCGGTTGCAGCGGAGGAACCCGGGTTGGCATCGAGAGCCGGCGACTCCGGATCGCGGGCAACGGCTACCTGATGGGTCGTGCCTTTGGCTGGCAGACGGTGACCACGAAGATTCGTGTGGTCGCCGATCTTGACGGCTACACCCTTGACCAACAATTGAACGGCCAGAATCGTTCCTACTTCGCGTCGGGCAGTCTGGTGTATGACGTGGCGCCGGCCTGGCGCGCGGTGCTCACCGGAATGGCCAACATGACCCCCTATGCCACACATCAGATTGAAGGTTTGCTCAAGGTTGTCTATGACGGAGGCCGCGCGGTGAAAGAGGTCACGCAGTGAGGTGTCGCGCGACATGGATTGTGGTAGCGGCGCTGGGCCTCGCGGCCTGCGCGACCATGCTGGGGACCCGACGGGTCAAGCAACCGGGCGAGGAGATCCGGCAATCGCACGCGGTTCACGGCAAGGACCTACCGTGCGTGATGTGCCACGAGGAGGTGCCCGAGGCCACGACGGTCACGGATCGCTTGCGGCCCCCGGAGGCCAAGTGCCTTGAGTGTCACAGCGAGAAGAAGGACCAGAACGAGTGCGGCTACTGCCACGCCGATCCGGCCCATCCTGCAAGCTACCCGCGCCAGTCCCACACCATCATCATCTCGCACAAGACCCACCTCAAGCTGGTCAACGACGACTGCGCGACTTGCCACGTGAAGCTGTCGGAGTACGGGCGGTCGCGTCCGGCGCCGCCCACCATGAAGTCATGCACCAAGTGCCACGAGCACAAGGTGGACTTCGACGAGGGCCGCTGCGTCCGCTGTCACACTGACTTGAAGCGATTCCCGCTCAAGCCGGTGGCCGAGTTTTCACACGCGGGCAACTTCGTCAAACAGCACGGGGCCGTCGCTCGCTCGACAGCGGATGCGTGCGTGCAGTGCCACGACCAGAACTTCTGCGCTGACTGCCACGCCGGAACCGCAGCGGTGCGGGTTGAACTCAAGTTCAGCGAGAATGTGACCAGCGACTTCATCCACCGCGGCGACTACTTAACCCGCCACAGCCTGGAGGCGCGTTCGGACCCGGCGCTGTGCCAGCGCTGCCACGGCACGAGCTTCTGCACGAATTGTCACAAGCAGGAGAATGTCGCCCCCGGCGCGAGCAACCCGCGCAGCCCGCACCCGGCTGGCTGGGCCTATCCCGGCCCGTGGTCGCACGCCGTGTCCGCCCGACGCGACATCGTGAACTGCGCCTCGTGCCACGATCAGGGGCCGAATTCGAATTGCGTTGGTTGTCACCGCGTAGGCGGCATCGGGGGCAATCCACACCCGATGAAGTGGCTGCAGAAGCACACCCCGGCCGAGATCTACGGCACAGCGATGTGCAGGTACTGCCACATCTAGAAAATGGGAACCCTGAGAGGGTTCGCTTCGCCCTTCGGCTCCCCACCCACCACCGCCTCCCCACTCGCTTCGCTCGGCCTCGCCAAACCCTCCCGCGATGGTGCGTCGCCGGCAGAGCCGGCGAGCTCCCCACGCGCCTGCGCCTTACTTCTCGACGACGATCAGGACTTCTTCGGCGTGGAGGTTGTCGTCCGCACCCAGAGTGCGGACGGCGCCGTTTTCGTAGGCATAGCCGGACACCACACGCACGCCCGAGTCGCGCGACCAGTCGAGCAGGTCCTGCAGGGTGAACGGGTGGATGTTGGCTGTCTCGTACCACTGGTAGGGCAGCCACTCGGTGACGGGCATGCGTCCGCTGGCCACCAGATCGACCAGCACGCGCCAATGGGCGAAATTGGGAAACGAAACCATGCCCCGTCGGCCCACGCGCAGCATCTCGGCCAGCATCTCGCGCGGATTGGCCAGGGTCTGCAGGGTTTCTTCCAGCACCACGACGTCAAAGGCCTGGTCAGGAAAACGGCGCAGCCCCTCGTCGAGATCGGTCTGGATAACCGGGACGCCACGCTCCACACAGCAGAACACCGCCTCGGGATCGATCTCCAGTCCTTGCGCCTGGACCCCGAGTTCGCGCATCAGCCGTTCAAGCAGCGCCCCGTCGCCGCAGCCGAGATCGAGAACCCGCGCGCCTTTCGGAATTTCGCGCGCGATGATTTCGTCCTGCCAGCGGGCTGCGGTCGGCGGCCGATCGGGTGGCGCCGGCCGGGTGGCCAGAAGCTTGGACAGCTCGGCTGCCCGCTGGTCATAGAGGCCCTGGGGCAGGCGATCGACACTGCGATCTGTGACGAGGAGCGGGTCGATGGAAGGCGGCGGCCTTTGCGTCATGTGACCCTCGAATCAATGAGCCAAAAAACTGCGCAAGAGGCGCCCAACTTTTTCGGTTTCGACCAGGAACGAATCGTGGCCGTAGTGTGACGGCACGTTGGCGTAGGTGACGGGTCGGTTGACCTGGGTGAGGGCCAATGCCAGCTCTTTGCAGTCCTCGGGGGGATAGAGCCAGTCCGAGTTGAACGAGACGATGAGCATCTTGGAGCGGATGAGCCGGCAGGCCTCAGTCAGGCTACCACCGCCCCAGGTCGCCGCCGCGTCGTAGTAGTCCATGGCGCGCGTGACGTAGAGGTAGCTATTGGCGTCGAATCGCTCAACAAACGCGCGGCCCTGGTAGTCGAGGTAGCTTTCCACCGCGAACTCGATGCCGAACCCAGCCTGACGGCCACCGGCGCCGTCCTGCAGCCGCCGGCCGAATTTTTCGTGCATCCCCTCGTCGGAAAGATAGGTGATGTGGGCCAGCATGCGTGCCGCCGCCAGCCCCGGCCCAGGCGCGTCGCTGTCGTAGTAGTCGCCGCCCGCAAATTTGGGGTCGTTCAAAATGCAGTAGCGGCCCACAGCGTTGAAAGCGAGGCCCTGGACCGATAGCCGCGCGCTGGCCGCCAGGATAACCGAACGTTCCACGCGATCCGGGTGCGCGAGCGCCATCTCCAACGCTTGCTGACCGCCGAGCGAGCCGCCCACGACGGCCTGCACGCGCTCGATGCCGAGGGCATCCAGAAGCCGCATGTGCAGATTGACCCAATCGCCCACCGTGACCATGGGAAAACGCAATCCGTATGGCTTTCCCGTCGCTGGATCCACGGATGACGGACCGGTGGTGCCGTAGCAGCCGCCCAGCACGTTGGGGCAGATGACGAAGAACCGATTGGTGTCGATGGCCTTGCCTGGGCCCACGGTGGCGTCCCACCAACCAGGTTTCTTCTGTCGCCAGGTGCGGCCAGTCTCTGCGGCACGGCGGTCCCAGCCCGCCACATGCGCGTCGCCTGACAGGGCGTGCGCGATGAAGACGACGTTGTCTTTGGCGGGCGAAAGCGAACCGTAGGTTTCGTACTCGACGCTGACCGGGCCGATGCTGCCCCCGATTTCGAGCGCCAGCGCCGAGCCCGCGGGCACCAGGCACGCTGTCTGCGCCTCAGTCCACCCGACCGAGCCAGGGGCATCGGGCGGGGTTGCGTGGGTTTCGTCCTTCTTCGCGGGAGCCATAGAGAATCAGGTGACAGCAGCCTTCTGCGCGGCCTTCGATCGCTAGATTGAATACATGGGGGCGCTGGCCCGCGCAGCGTTGCGATAGCGTTCTGTCATGTCCTGGAAGTTGGTCGAGTTGTAGACGGTCTCCACGGCCACGCAGGCACGTTCCCACAATTTGGCGAAGACACAGTCACCACCATGCGGGCATTCGGCCTGCGGGTGATTGGCGCACAGCTTGGACAGGGGCGGACCCTGAAGAACGCGCAGGACATCACCCACGGAGATCTCGGCCGGCGGACGCGACAGGACATAGCCGCCTTCGTTTCCTCGGCGTGACGCCACAAATCCGCCGCGTTTGAGTTGGGCCAGGATGGCCTCGAGAAAGCGCGCTGGAATCGCCTGAGCCTTGGCGATCTGAGAGATAGAAATAGGCCCTTGTCCGAAGCGAAACGAGAGTTCTAGAACGGCCTTTAACGCGTAACGACTTTTCTGACTAACGTCCACGATCAAAGTCCTCTTGGAAGCCCCAAGGGCACATATCCTACCGGGGTGATAGTGCTAGGGGGCAGGGGTGTCAAGGTGATTGTGCGTCGAGAATGCGTCAGGCCGGCCACGGTTTTCATGGCCCTACGCAGGCGGCATGCGAGTGCTATACAACGGCCCCAGTGTCTGACATCTCTGACCCCAATCTGTCGCCCTCGACGAATTCAACCCAGCTGAGCATTGCGGGGACCGTGGCCATCTTGGGCCGGCCCAACGTGGGCAAGTCCACTCTGCTCAACCGAATCGTTGGCGAAAAGCTGGCCATCGTCTCGCCCAAGCCGCAGACCACGCGTACCCGCATCGTGGGCGTCTGGAACGGCGAGACTGACCTGCCAGCGTCGGATCCGCGGTCAGGGCAGGGGCCGGTCAAAGGCCAGATTGTGTTCGTGGACACGCCCGGCGTGCACGAGGCGCATTCGGAGTTGAACCGCTTCATGGTGCGCGAGGCGATGGCAACCATTGAAGAGGTCGACGCGGCCTTGCTTGTGGTGGAGGCCCAGTCGGTCGCCAGCGCTCTCGCCCCGTCGGCTGCGGCTATGCCGGAAAGTGAGCGGCGCATTCTTGAACGGTTGGCAGAGGCCAAGCGGCCCACCGTGCTGGCGATCAACAAGGTCGACCAGGTCAAGGACAAGGCCCTCTTGTTTCCCGTCCTCGAATGGTGGACCAAGGCCTACGCCTTCCCGGCGGTGGTGCCCACCTGCGCGACCCGCGGCAAGGGCGTGGACGGTTTGGTGCGCGAGTTGCTCAGCCTTCTGCCCGAAGGGCCGCCTCTCTACGGCCCTGATGTGCTCACCGACCGGACGGAACGGTTCCTGGCGGGCGAGCTGATTCGAGAGCAGCTTTTCCTACGCTTGCGCCAGGAATTGCCGTACGCTACCGCCGTCCTGGTCGAAACCTGGACTGATCGCCCGACCGGCGACACGGTCATCGACGCGTCCATCGTGGTTGAACGCGACAGCCAGAAGGGCATCGTGGTGGGCAAAGGTGGCTCGATGATCCGCGACGTGGGCACCGCCGCCCGCGAGGAGATTGCCAAGTTCCTCGGGCATCCGGTTCACCTGCGCCTGAACGTCCGGGTCGAGGTGGACTGGACCAAGTCGCGCCTCGAGATCGCGCGCCTCGGCTACAAGGAAGGGGATAAGTGAAAAGGCGAGGGCGCCAGACGGTCGACGATCCTTCCCTGCCAGTCGTGTCTTTGGTGGGGCGGCCCAACGTGGGCAAGTCGTCGATGTTCAACCGCCTGGTGGGCGGCCAGCCCGCATTGGTCGAAGACGAGCCCGGCGTAACCCGCGATCGGCGCTATGCCATCTGCGAATGGATGGGCGCGCGGTTTCGCCTGGCTGACACCGGCGGCCTCGATCCCAACGCCGGCGGAATTCTGGGCGCCATGCGCTCGCAGACCCTGCGCGCGGTTGAAGAGGCGGCGGTCCTGATTTTGGTATTGGACGTGAAGGAAGGCATCACCCCGGTCGATGAAGACGTGGCCGGGCTGCTGCGGCGCACGGGCAAGCCAATCCTTATCGCCGCCAACAAGGTGGATTCGGCAACGCGCGAGTCGGCCATGGCGGATGTGTACAGCCTGGGTTTTGACCAGGTTTTCGGTGTGTCGGCCACGCATGGACGCGGCGTGGGCGATTTGCTCGATGCCACAGTTGTCGCGCTGGGGGCCGCGGTTGGTTCGGCACCTGCCAGCCCAGAGGGCGACCAATCGGAAGCGGACCAAAACGCGGCGCCGATCAGCCTGGCTTTTGTCGGCAAGCCCAACGTCGGCAAATCATCCCTGGTCAATCGCCTGCTGGGCGAGGAGAGGGTGCTGGTGCATGACCAGCCGGGCACCACGCGTGACCCCATCGACACGCCTTTCAGGTGGAAGGACCGCGAATTCGTGCTGGTGGACACGGCCGGCCTGCGCCGTCGCCGCGCCATCGATACCTTGACCGAAGCGGTGTCGGCGAAGATGGCGCGTGACCAGTTGGCGCGGGCCGATGTCGTGGCCCTGGTCATCGACGCGCAGAATGGCGCCTCGGCCGAGGACGCGAAGCTGGCCAATTTCATCGAGGAATCGGGCCGGGCGGCGATCATGGTGCTCAACAAGAGCGACCTTGTCCGCCGGTCTGCGATTGACCAGAAGGTCGCCGAGGTTCGCGAGGAACTCGGCTTCATGGCATGGGCGCCGGTGGTGGTGACCTCGGCGGTAACCGGACGAGGAACAGGCGACATACCGAGAGTTGCCATCGACGTGTTTGCGCAATGGTGTCGAAGGGTTCCGACTTCCGACTTGAACAAAAACTTCGAGGAAATCGTCGCCCGCCGTCCGCCGCCCGCGGGACCTGGTGGAACCTATGTCCGGCTCTACTACGCCACCCAGGCGCAGACCCGTCCGCCGTCATTCTTCATCAGCGCCAACTACCCCAAGGCCGTGGGACTTCCCTATCGGCGGTACCTGGTGAATCAGCTCAGGGCGATCTACGGTTTCGAAGGCGCACCCTTGCGGCTCGTCCTGCGTGCCCACAAGGGCAAGAAGATCGCGCGAAGAGGGAAGACGCAGGACTAGAAAACCCTTCCCAGGCGAAGGCCGGCGCAGGTCCACCAGGGGCGCGTGCCCCCAGCCTCATTGAGGCGCAGGGCGAAGTAGTCGAATCGAGCCAGGGCGGCCAAGGCCCAGCGCCGCGAAAGCAGGTATTCCACGCCAATCCCCACCTGCGGACCGAGGCGCTGCGAGCTGGCCCCGTTGCCGCGCAAGTCGGCTACGGTCAAGCCCATGTCCACGAAGGGAATCCAGCGCACTGCGTCCAAGGCATAGGTCAGCCCCAACGATAGGGCGGTCACGTGGCGTGGCCCGGCGGGCGACTGGGCGGGCTGCCATGAGCTCGTCACGGCCGCGCGACCCGCCCAGGCGTCCGTCAGCCCCATTGCGGCCTCGATTCCGGCCTGAATTCCCGATCGCGCGCGGGCTCCGTCGCCGGCCAAGGCGAAGCCGACCGACGCGGACATCTGCTTCTCGCCTTGGCCTGCAGCGTGCGCGGGACACGAAGCCACCCAGAGGATGGCGAAGTTTGCCATCAGCAGACCTTGGAGGCGGCGACCCGGCATGTCGCCTAGTGTACAAGGTCAGTTGACCCGACCGTAACCCTCTGTTATCTCCTCATCCTGTGGCACCCTCCATCATCCGCAAAGACCTCAAGTCACCCGACGAGTTCGTCAGCTTCTGGACGCATCTCGGCTCCTACATTTCTGCCCACCGGCGCAGGGTCATCGCGCTTTTTGTGGTCGCGGTGGTCGCAGGCGGCGGAAGCTGGGGCTTCGTGGCCTGGCAGCAATACCGGGCCGTGAGCGATACAGAGGCTTTTTCGCGCATCGAAAAGACGGCGCTCGCGCCGGTTCTGCCCGAGAAGACGGACAAGGCAGACCAGGCCCAGGAGCCCCAGCCGGCTGAAGAAGACGGCCCGCGCTTCAAGACGGACAAGGATCGACTTCAGGCCACCATCAAGGAAGCCGACGCCTTCCTGACCGCGCATGGTGGTTCGGTCGGCTTGGGTCGGCGGGCAGCGCTCATCAAAGCCAATGCGCTGCTTCGCCTCGGCCAGGGTGGTGATGCGGCTGCAGCATTCCAGGAACTCCTGCAGGCCGAGACTGACAAGGGCATGCGTCTTGTCGTACAGGATGGGCTGGCGCTGTCGCTTGAGGTTCAGGGACAGGTCGACAAGGCCATCGAGGTGTACAGCACGATGGCCAGCGAGGCCCAGCAGATGGGCAATTTCTACGCGGATCGGGCGCTCTTTGGCAAAGCACGCCTGCTGCAGAAGCAGGGCAAGGCCAAGGACGCTGAAAAAGTCCTGCGCGACATTTTGGAGAAGATGCCCAAGACTCTGTTGCGCAGGGACATCGATGACCGCCTGGCCGCGCTTGGCGACTAGGCGGATGTCATTCGCGCGGTTCTCGGCTCGGGCCGGCTGCACTTTAGGCCTTCTTTCAATTCTGCACGGCTGTGGAAGCAGCGCCCTTCATCGCGCCACCGAAGAACGGCACGAGTATCCGGCCGGCGTGGTCCAGATGCGCTGGCGCACCGTCATCCATTCCTATCCCGCTACCGAGGCGCAGCCCGAGGAATGTGCCACGGGCGCGCTCGTCGACTCGCGGCTTGTACTAGGCTCGCGCGCGGGTCAGGTGGCAGCCGTCGATACGGCGACGGGGCGCGTGGTCTGGTCCGTACCCATCGCCGGGAGCGTTGACGGCGAGGCACGCTTCGATTCAGCACGCGGCCAGGTCTACCTGGGCAGTGACGACGGCGTTTTCTACGCGATCGATCCGAAGGATGGATCGACCCGCTGGTCATTCCGGGGCAAGGGATCGATCGAGAGCCGACCCGAGGTGGGACCGGCTTTGGTGTACTTCACCAGCGCAGCGAATCGCGTGGTCGCCCTCGATGCGGCGACGGGCGGGAAGCGGTGGCAGTACGAGCGCGACGCCCCCGAGGGATTCAGCATCCACGGCCACGCGGGGCCGCGCCTCGGTGGCGATGTTCTGTACACCGGATTCGACGACGGGTATCTGGTCGCCTTGACCGCCGAGACGGGCGAACTGCGATGGGCTCGCTCCCTGGCGGCCGCCTCGGAGCAGTTCGTGGATGTTGATTCGACCCCGGTCCTGCGCGATGACTTGGTTGTCGCGGCGTCGTATTCGGGCGGCCTGCACGCGCTGCGGGCCAGGGACGGCGAGCCGGTGTGGCGAATGGGAATTGAGGGTGCCGTGGCCATCCGGGCGGGGGCGAATCGCTTGTACGTGGCGTCCCCGCGGGACGGATTGGCCGCGGTTACAATGCAGGGACAAATCGAATGGCGTCAAGGGCTGGCCCAGGCTGGCGACTTGACCCCGCCGCAGGAAGTGGGGCCGTACCTGGTTTTCACTGGCAGCCGTTCCGGCCTGTTCGTGCTGGATCGTCTGAAAGGCGAGGTTCTGCAGATATTCGACCCAGGACGCGGGATGTGCGCGGCGCCGCTTATCGATGCTGAGCGCCGTGAGATCTACGTGCTCGCCAACAGCGGCACCCTGTACGCGCTGTCGCTGGTTTGGTGATCATACCCGCAGGGGGGCTTGCAGTCCGGTTAGCCGGCGAACCAGCTCCTTGATGCGGCGGCCACCGCCGGCGTCACGCGCCCGCCACTCGATGCCGAAGACGTTTTCGCTGCCTGACTTGCCGGTCCAGGCCACGCGACCGATGAAAGCCATGGGCACTTCGGCGCCCGGAGGCGCGATCTCCAGCACGACCTTTTCTTGAATGGCCACGGTAGCAGACGACAGCACGAAGGCCCCGCCGCGTCCTACGTCGCGCAGGTGGCCGGAGAACGGGTCCATCCTGGCAAGCGGTCGCCAGGAGATGACCAGGTCCACCGGGATGCGCTGATGACGCCGCCGACTGCGCGCGCTGGTCCCGGCCCGGGCGAGATCGAGCAGAAACTCCCACTTGCCGCGTTCGCTGGCCAAAAACTCGACACCGATGCCGGCGCGAATTTTCAAGATGTGGCGTCCGGGCCGCCGCCAGGCCACCCGGCCGTAGACCACCATCGGGGGCTGCCGGCGACCCAGGCGGACCTTCACGGCCACCATCTCGCCCACGGGAATGTTGCGGCGGGTGGGACAGAAAACGCCGCCGTTGCCGCCCGAAGGCTGAAAACCGGCGAGAAACTCGCGCGTATTCTTGACGACGAGATCCGGAAAGTTGTCGGCACCATCCGGCGCCGACGAAGTATCATCCTTGTGATCTCTGGACATTGCCTTTGGTCTGCCGACGGGCATGCTACGCCTTTGAGGAGTTGATACTACCTGCGAACCGACGATTTCGACTACCATCTGCCATCTCAATTGGTTGCCACGCAGCCGGCTTCCCGGCGGGATAAATCGCGCCTACTGATTCTTAGCCGAGACACGGGTGAGCGCAATCACACTTTTTTCGGAGACATCGCTCGCTTCCTGCGTCCGCGCTCCTTGCTGGTGGTGAACGATACGCGCGTCATCCCGGCGCGCCTGTCAGGGACCAAGGCCACTGGCGGCCATGTGGAGATTTTTTTGGTCGAGAAGCTGGCGGCCGGTGCTTCCGAGGATCGCGGCGGCGAGCGGGGATGGCGTGAAGACTGGCGAGCCCTGGCACGTGGTCTGGGCCGGCAGCCGCCGCGCGCGCGCCTGCGATTTGCGGGCGAGCTGGAGGCCGAGATTCTGGGGCGGGGACCGCGCGGGGAGGTCGATCTTCGCTTTTCAGGACCCGGCGAGGCGGATCTGCTGGCGCGCATCGAGGAGATCGGGGCTATCCCGCTGCCGCCGTATATCGTGGCGGCGCGACGAGAACGGGGCAGCCTGGTTCAGTCGGACGACGACAAGATCCGCTACCAGACGGTCTATGCCCGCCATCCCGGTGCGGTCGCGGCCCCCACGGCGGGCCTGCATTTCACCGACGAACTCTTGTCGACTCTGCGGGACCAGGGCCACGAGATCGCGCGTATCACCTTGCATGTGGGGCCGGGAACCTTTCGTCCGGTTACCACCGAGGATCCGACCGAGCACCAACTGGATGCCGAACGCTACGAGGTTTCGGAGGCTGCTGCCGAGAGCTTGCGCAAGGCCCAAGCGCAGGGCAGGCCCATCGTGGCAGTTGGCACGACCGTGGTACGGACCCTGGAGACACTGGCCGGGCTTGGGCCTATTGCCGCCGGGCGCGGTTCGACCAGGCTCTACTTGCTGCCGGGGAACGAGTTTCGTGTGGTGACCGACCTCGTGACCAATTTCCACTTGCCCCGGTCGTCGCTGCTCATGCTGGTGGCTGCCTTCGCGGGCCGCGATCGGGTCCTGGATGCGTACCGCGACGCAGTCGAGCGCGGGTTTCGCTTCTACAGCTACGGCGACGCCATGTTCATCCGTCCAGGAGATCTGCCTCAATGAGTACCGCGTTCGTCGTACAGGCACGCTGCGGGCTAGCACGAGCCGGTGTCCTGCAGACCAATCACGGCCTTGTCGAAACGCCCGTGTTCATGCCCGTGGGCACGCAGGCCACAGTCAAGTCGTTGGCCTGCGGCGATCTGGAGACGCTCGGAGCGCAAATCATTCTGGGCAACACCTATCACCTGGCCATGCGCCCCGGCGCCCGACTGGTACGCGATTTGGGTGGGCTGCACCGATTCATGTCCTGGCCGCGCGCTATCCTCACGGATTCGGGCGGCTATCAGGTGTTCAGCCACACCGGTCGCCGCAAGATTGACGACGATGGCGTAACCTTTCATTCGCACGTCGACGGCAGCCAACAGCGCCTGACGCCCGAATCGGCCATGGCCATCCAGGCCGACCTGGGCAGTGACGTCGCCATGGCTTTCGACGAGTGCCCGCCATCGGATGCGTCCGCCGATGTTTTGCGCCGGGCGATGGATCGCACCACGCGGTGGGCTCGCCGTTGCGTGGCCACCACACCGGCGCCGGGGCAGCTGCGCTTCGGGATCGTGCAAGGCGGGACGGACATCACCTTGCGCACGGAGCACCTGGCCGCAATCGGCGAAATGCCCTTCGATGGCATGGCTCTCGGCGGCCTCAGCGTAGGGGAGCCGCCCGCGACGATGCACGCGGTGGTGCGGGAGATCGGCCCGCGCATGCCCGAGACACGCCCTCGCTATCTGATGGGTGTGGGAACGCCGACCGACCTTCTGGTTGCCATCGCGTCGGGCATCGACATGTTCGACTGTGTGATGCCTACGCGCGCCGCCCGCAACGGCCGCCTCTTCGTTCCCGATGGCCACATCAACATCGCCAATGCCGTCCACTGCACCGACCCGCTTCCCGTCGAAGAAGGCTGCGCCTGTGAAGCCTGCCGGCGCTACAGCCGCGCCTATCTCGCGCACCTGTTCCGCGTGAAGGAAATTCTCTACTACCGGCTCGCGACCCTGCACAACCTGCAGCACTACCTGACCCTGGTGCGCGGCGCACGCGCGGCTATCGTCGAGGGAAGGCTGTCCGAATATGTGGCGCGGAGGATCGGCCCTGGATCCGACCGGAAAACCTGCTAGCGCTGTGGCCATGCCTAAGTGCGTGGGTGTTGTTCTTTCCGGCTGCGGTTCCGAGGATGGAACCGAGGTTCGCGAGGCCGTTCTGACGCTTCTGTCGCTCGAGCGCGGCGGGGCTGAGCCCGTCTGCCTGGTCCCCGATTTCACGCAGACGCGGATCGTCGACCATCTGACGGGCAAAGTCGACCCATCCGCAGGTCCCCGTCGGGTGCCGGCGGAAGCAGCTCGCATCGCCCGCGGCCAGTTGCGCGACATCGCCAGCGTCCGCGACAACGAGCTCGACGCGCTCATCTTTCCGGGCGGGCAGGGCGTGGCTTGTGTGCTGTCGAACTACGCCGACAAGGGCGTGGTCTGCAACGTGCACCCGGAGGTGGAACGCTTGCTCAAGGCCATGCTGGCGCGGCGGCGGCCCATGGGATTCATCTGCTTGGCACCCATTCTGGCCGCACGCGTTCTTGGCCCGGTGGCTGGCGTGCGCATTACGCTCGGACCACGCGCCTGCGAGGAGGGCAAGCACGCCGCCGTCATGGGCGCTGACGTCCGCCCGTGCCCGGTGCGCGACATCGTGGTTGACCAGAAGACCAGCGTGGTCAGCACTCCCGCGTATATGTGCGACGACGCGCGCCTGGCTGACGTGGCGGTGGGTATCGACAAGGCCGTGCGTATGGTGCTGTCCCTGGCGCGCGATCGGCGCCCGCGGCCCGCACAAGGTCCGACGGCGACTCCCCCGGCCAAGGGCCAGCAGCCTGCGGCCCCGCCCGTCCCAGCCGGTGGGCCTATCGTGCGCAAGCGACCAGGGTAGTTGCCGGTCTACTTCTCGTCCAGGCGCCGGTTCTTCTTGATCTGCTCGAGCGCCTTCTGGTACTCGACTTCCCAGGTCGCGGTTCCCTCTTCGAGGTTCTTGATCCGGCGGCGCACGTCGGCGTCGATGTCGTCGTCCACCTGCATGTGCTTCTTGAGGATGTCGACCATCCGCTTTCGAAGCGCGGCGTCTTCGGCAAAGATTTCTTCGACATGCATGGATTGCATGAACGACTCGATCATCTGCGCCGTCATCCACTCCAGGCCCTCGTCTCCCAGGCCGAAGCTCTTCTCCTTGGCTAGCGAGCGCTTGACCTTGCCGAACTGCTCGTAGGGCAGGTTGCGCTTCTGCAGCAGGTCTTTCGCCTTGTCCGTGATCTCCCGTTCCAGGCGCAGGTACTCCTTGAGCACGGCCTGTACGTCCAACTCGGCTTCGGCTCGGTCGGTAACCGAGATATCTTCCGCGTCGACCAGTGCCTTGATGATCTCGGCACTGATTGCGGGAATCTTTCCAGCATAGAGGCGCATCGTTCTTGCGGCTTCTATAGGAGCGGGTGGGGATCCGTCAAGGAATCCCGAGTTCGGATATGTTCTTCTCTGAGACCTTGACAGGCGGGTTCAGGCAAGCAAGATCCTCCCGCGCCGATTCTGGTCTCCCTCCCGGTAGGCTGGCAGTCGACGTTTCAGACAAACGGCGGGTTAGCTCAGTTGGTTAGAGCAGGCGTTTCATACGCGCCGGGCCCTCGGTTCGAGTCCGAGACCCGCCACAATCCAAGATTCCACAGCAGTCCACGGAAGTCCGGCAACAGGCACAGATCACACGGATTTCCTAGGAAACACGGTCCAAGAGCGTCCGCGAAAGACTACGCCGAGGTGAAAGCCTTGGGTGCCGAATACCGAAAACGGAATCCAAGAAGCGTCATGCGGTAGTGGCGAGCACACCGGCGAGCTTGTGCGCTCGGCCTCGCTTCGCACGACCCTGCACCGGCACAAGCGCCAGGCTCTAGCCGAGCGATCGCACTGTCCGTCCCGGAGTCCCTGTGGGACGAAGCGCGAGGGGTGGCCAGGGTGGGCTGTCCGTCCCGAAGCCCTTCGGGGCCCGCGACCCGCAATTCGTCTTCCCGCTAGACGCCCTCGAACTCGCTCACGCACTCGCCCTCGCGGCCCGCGGCCCGCGACCCGCGGGCCGGCCCTGCAGGCGGCCCGGAATTTCCCGACAAGCTAGCGCTTCTTCGGTGCCATGCGCGCCAGGTCGTCGCACAGGACGCGCCAGTCGTCGTCTGTCTCGGTGAGAAAGATTCCAACCCGTGACGTAAAACGCGGGTCGATGTTCTCCATCGAGGTGGCGTGAACGATGATTCCCACCACCGTGATTTCCTGTCGTGGCGCCTCGACTTGGACCGTGACCCGGATTCGGGTACCGACGGGCCGGGAGTCGGGCATGACCAGCAGCATGCCCCGCTGACTCGCGTTGACGATCCGCGAATGGATCGCCGCACCCAGCATGTCGATTTTGATAACCGCGGTGGCTTCGAGCGCTACCCGGGGGCCGTCGCCGCGTCTCTCCATGGACACCAGGAAAACTTCTCCGGTCGTCCGAGGTGTTGCTACTTCTTAGCTTTCTTCGCCGCCGAATCAGGAGCGGCCGCAGGCGCTGGCGAAGCAGCCGCAGCAGGAGCTGCGGGGCCGGTGCCTTTGGTCGCCGCAGGCGCGCCGGCTGCGGCTGGTGCTGCTTCCGGGGCCGCCTCGGCCGTCTCGGGATTGCGTTCCCACTTGTCCGCTCGCCCTGATCCGGTCGTGTCGGTGCCGATGCGGTCCAGTCGGCCGTTTTCGTAGTACTGCCATTCGTCGGGCCGGCCGTCGCCGTTGCTGTCACGCTCGACGCGAACCAGTTTGCCGCCCTCGTAGAATTCGACGTAGTCGGGCTTGCCGTCGCCGTCCATGTCGCGCTCCATGCGCACCTTCTTACCCTCTTGGTAGTAGACCCGCTCGTCGAACTTGCCGTCGAAGTCCAGATCGAAATCCTCGGTCATGAGGAGTCCAGTCGGACCGTAGCTGTAGATGATGTCCATCTTGCCATCGTGGTTCAGGTCGACCTGGCGGCAGGCCAACTGCTGCACCTTCTGTCCACCTTGTTCCGTGACGGTGAAAAGCTTGATGACGTCAGGCTTGCCGTCGCCGTCGGTGTCGGCGCTGACCACTTGTTTGCCCTTGTCGTCGCAACGTGAGCGGTCGAACTGGGCGCCGAAGTCGCTTTGACTCACCTTGAGCCCGCTGGTGGCGGTGCCCGGCGAGGACGCCGTTGTGCCGCCGCAGCCTGCGATTCCGAGTCCCACACCGCAGCAGGCAAGAGAAAAGGCCAACACTTTGCGGGACGTGCCGTGGCAACGCCCGCGTGACATCGAATGACAAGCCAGCATGCGGCCTAGGCTAGGCCCAAAAAAATGCGGCAGCAAGTCCAGATTAGTAGTTGATGGCGTGACGTTTCAGACGATTGACTGTTGGCGTATGGTCATGCATGGTCTCGTCATGCCACGGAGAAAGGTTTCCACGACCGTGTACCTCACGCCGGAACAGGATGAGCAGCTCAAACTGCTCAACCAAAAAACCAAGGTCCCAGTCGCGGAATACGTCCGCCAGGGAATCGACCTGGTGCTCGATCGGGAAAAGAGTCATCTTCCCGGACAACTTTCCCTCGACGTCGCTCGCCGGTAGCCAGAAGTGTCTATACCAACGCAACTGATACGGAATTTCTCTATCATCGCGCACATCGATCACGGCAAGTCGACCTTGGCGGATCGGCTGCTCGACGCGACGGGCGCCCTGACCGCGCGTGAGCAGAAGGCGCAGTTCCTCGACAACATGGACCTGGAGCGCGAACGCGGCATCACCATCAAGGCGGCCACCGTGCGCCTGAGCTACAAGGCCGCCGATGGACAGACCTATGAGCTGAATCTCATCGACACTCCAGGGCACGTGGATTTCCACTACGAGGTGTCGCGTTCGCTGGCCGCGTGCGAGGGTGCCTTGCTGGTGGTGGACGCTTCGCAGGGCGTGGAGGCGCAGACCCTGGCCAACGTCTACCTGGCTACCGCGCACAACTTGGCGATCATTCCGGTGATCAACAAGATCGATTTGCCGTCGGCCGACCCAGAAGGCGCCAAACGCCAGATCGAGGAAGTCATCGGCATCGACGCATCAGGATCCATTCTCGCCTCGGCCAAAGATGGGCGCGGCATCGCGGAAATATTGGAAGCGGTGGTGGCGCGGGTTCCCCCGCCCGAAGGATCGCTGCAGAAGCCGCTCAAGGTGCTGCTGCTCGACAGCTGGTACGACAGCTATCGCGGCGTGGTGCTCTTGGTCCGCGTGGTTGACGGCACCCTGCGACCCAAACAGAAGATTCGCCTGGTGGCCGCGGGACGCGACTACGAGACCGTCTCCTTGGGCGTGTTCGCGCCCTTTCCCACCGAGATCGGCGAGTTGGGGCCGGGTGAGGTGGGATTCATCACCGCGGCGATCAAGGAAGTGGCCGACGCGCGCGTGGGCGACACCATCACCGAAGCGGCCAGGCCCTGCGAGTCGCCCCTGCCGGGCTTTCAACCCGCCAAGCCCATGGTCTTCGCCGGTATCTTTCCGACGGATCCATCGCGCTACGAGGATCTGCGCGATGCCCTCGACAAGTTGCGATTGAACGACGCCTCGTTTAGTCGCGAGCCCGAGGTTTCGGCCGCGCTGGGATTTGGTTTTCGCTGCGGCTTTTTGGGCCTACTTCACATGGAAATCGTCCAGGAGCGGCTGGAGCGCGAGTACAACCTGGACCTGGTCACCACCGCGCCCACCGTGCGTTTCCGGATCGTACGGAACAATGGGGAGATCGTCGACCTCGACAACCCGGCCAAGTTCCCTTCGGAAGGCGAGATCGATCACATCGAAGAGCCGATGATCGCGGCGGTCATCCACACGCCCCCTGAATTCGTGGGTGGGTTACTCAAACTGTGCCAGGAGCGGCGGGGCACCCAGACCAGCCTCAGCTACGCTGGCGAGAAGCGCGTGATCATCCGCTATGATCTGCCGCTCACCGAGGTCGTGTTCGGCTTCTACGACCGTATGAAATCCGTGTCGCGCGGCTACGCCTCGCTCGACTATGAGCCCAAGGGCTACCAGCCGGCCGACCTTGTCCGCCTGGACCTTCTGGTCAACGGCGACCGGGTCGATTCGCTGTCCGCGGTGATCCACCGTGAAACCTCGTACGTCAAGGGCCGCGATCTGTGCATCAAGATGAAAGAGCTGATTCCGATGCAGCAGTTCGAGGTGGCCATTCAGGCTTCGCTCGGCTCGCGCGTGATCGCCAAGACCGTTGTGAAGGCCTTGCGCAAGAACGTGACGGCGAAGTGCTACGGCGGCGACATCTCGCGCAAACGCAAGTTGTTGGAGAGGCAGAAGGAAGGTAAGAAGCGGATGAAGCAGGTCGGAAACGTGGAAATCCCGCAAGAAGCCTTCTTGGCGATCCTCAAGGTTGACTGAACATGGTGGGCAAACTATTGGCCGCATGGCAGGCGCGCCGTAACTGGCGCCAGGCCAAGGACGAGGGCAAGCACCTGGTCAAAGACGCGCGGCGTATTGTCCGACGGAAGCGCTATCGCATCCCTGAGACGGTGGCCGCGGAGATCGAGGCCGCGGCGGCCGCCGTGGAGTCAGCCGGCAAGGGTGGCCACTTCGAGCGCCTGCGCGAGGCCATTGTGACCCTCGACGAGGGGATGGACAAGCACCTGGCCTTTGCCCGCAAATCGAGCGCGCGCGAATATGCAGAGTCGATTGGGGTGGCCTTGGCGGTGGCCTTGCTCCTGCGCGCCTTCGTGGTTGAGGCCTTCCAGATCCCTTCAGGGTCGATGATTCCCACGCTGGAAATTGGGGACCATATTTTTGTGTCGAAGTTCGCCTATGGCATCGGGTTGCCTTTCACCAACAAGAAGTTGGTGGAATGGGGCGAGCCCAAGCGCGGCGACGTCATCGTGTTCCGCTACCCCCCTGATCCTTCGACTGATTTCATCAAGCGCGTGGTGGGCCTGCCGGGCGATTCCGTCGAGGTTCGCCACAACCAAGTCTTCATCAACGGGCAACCGATGCCACGTGAGCGTGTCGGTGGCACCTGTCGCTATAGCGAAGGACGCGGCCCCGAGGAAATGCGCGACTGCGAAGCGTGGGTCGAAACGCTCGACGGCAAGACGCACCAGCTCTATCAGGATCCCAACCAAGAGCCGATGAGCTGGCCGTCCCACAACATTTTCTCCCAGCAGCCGATGAAGACCAACCTGGTTCCGCCCCGCAGCGTTTTTGTCATGGGCGACAACCGCGACAACTCACGCGATTCCCGTGTCTGGGGTTTTGTGCCCTACGACAACCTCAAGGGCCGCGCCCTCATCGTGTGGTGGTCGCGTGATCCGAGCTACGGCGGTTGGTCGGCCGAGGGCGTGAAGGAATGGTTCAAGTCCATCCGCCTGGGCCGCTTCTTCAGCACTGTGAAGTAGCTAGAGCTAGCGCGACAGCAGATAGATCGCCGTTCCCACCACCACCACGATTGCCCCGATCACCGCCACCACGCGCGTGGCTTCCCGGCGCACGGGGGCGGCGTCCAGGGCGGCCAGGGCCTCGCCGATGTGCAGGCGAAGAGCGGCGGCGTTTTCGTGGCGGTCGTCGCGAGCCTTAGCCACCATCTTCAGGATCACTTCGTCGACCGAGGCGGGCAGCGACAGATCGGGGCGCAGGCTGGACGGAGCAGGGGGGGGATCCTGCAGGTGGAACTGGATGACTTCCGTGGTGCTCTTTGCGCCCTTGAAGGGTAGTTGCCCGGTGACCATTTCGTAGGCGACCATGCCGAGAGCGTAGATGTCCGAGCGCCCGTCGAGCGCCTTGCCGCGCAGCTGTTCGGGCGACATGAATTCCAGCGTCCCCACGGTTTGCCCGATGGCGGTCAGGGCGGGGATTGCTTTGTTTCCCTCGCCCGACAGGATCTTGGCGATTCCGAAGTCGAGCACCTTGACGAAATCCGCCTCGCCGCGCCTCTCGACCATGATGTTCTCGGGCTTCATGTCACGATGGACGATGCCGCGATCGTGCGCCTCGGCCAGTGCCTCGGCGACTTGGTCCAAGATGCACAGCGCGCGACTCGCCTCAATCACGCCGTCGCGGTGCTGAAGCTCTTGCAGGCTTTCGCCCCGCACCAACTCCATCGCCAGGTAGAGAGTCCCGTCCTCGGTCTGGTCGAAGTCGTAGATGGTGACGGTGTGCGGATTGCGAAGTTGCGAGCAGGCCTCAGCCTCGCGGCGGAAGCGGGCCACCACGGTGGCGTCGGCCACGCTATGGGGGTGCAGAATCTTGAGTGCCACGGGCCGCCCGGTGGCGAGCTGCTTGCCCTCGAAGACTGCGCCAAACCCGCCTTCGCCGATTTTGCGTTCGACCCGGTACCGGTTGTTGAGGGTCCGACCAACCAGGCCGTCCGGCGACGTCGGGCGCGGCGGGGCGACCAGCGGCGGTGGTGTGGGCGAGCGTATGGGAATGGGTCCTGAGCGGACCGCGCTGGCCTTGGTCAGGGGGACGCCACCGGCCGGGCTCATCACGCGCGATCCGCCTGGCTGCGCGACGGCTGCGTCCAGGACGCGATCAAGAGCCCACTCGAAGTTTCCGGAGACAACGGGCACGGACGCGCCGCAAACGCCGCAGAAACGAGCGTCCGGCTCGGCCACGGTCTTGCATTTCGGGCATTGCCTGTTGGCCATGGGTTCCCGCCGCTAGGGCTCTCCTCCGGCATCGGCCGGTCGGGTGGGCGCCACAGGACTGGCAGGCGCAGGCGATGGGACTGCGGGCAGCGTTCCTCTGCTGCGAAAGGCGAAGCTCGGGCCCTCGAAGCTGCGGTCGGGAATGGTTCCACGCTGAGCCACGAGAAAAAGAGCCCCGGCCAGCGCCGCCAGCAAGGTGAGCAAGACAAAGGCAAGCAGAGAGCGAGCCTCCGGCATGGGCACCGCGGGCAGCCTGGCGGTCTCAGACACAGAAGGGCTGACTGCGGCGGCGGGCTCGTCGGCCACCGCCATCTCAGGCGCCGTAGGCCGCATCTCCTTGACCGGGGCCGTTTCGCCTGTGACTGGCTCGGTCGACAACTGGATGTTTTCGGGTTCCGGGTCTTTGGGGTCCTGGCCCGGGTCGTAGGCCAGAAATTTCACCTCAGCTTGTTCGACCGGCGCAGGCAGGTCTGGACCATCGAATCGGGCCACGACCACCGTGATGTTGTCGGGACCTTCGTGCTCGTTGGCGCAGGCAATGAGACGCTCGCAGGCCTTTTTCGGATCGGTCTCGTCGAGCAGAATTTGTCGAATTTCGTCGTCGCTGACCGGACCGTGCAGGCCGTCCGAGCAAACCAGTACCACGTCGCCCCGACACAGTTGAACCTGCGAGAGCACGACCTCCACCTTCTCCTGCACGCCCAACGCTTGCAGGATGATATTGGCGTGCTCGAAGCCCTTGGCCTCTTCCATGGTCATGGCGCCCGCTTCGATGAGCTGCCAGGCCAGAGACTGATCCTTGGTGACTTGGCTCAGACGGCCGCCGCGCAGAACGTAGCAGCGCGAATCGCCGATCTGGCCGATCAGCAACGTAGCGTCGACCAGGCCGACAGCGGTGCAAGTCGTGCCCATGCCGCGCTCGCTCTGATTGTCGCGCGATTGGGCGAAGATGGTGGTGTTGGCGTCCTCGACAGCACGGCGCAGGCGACGGGCAAACCTTTCGCGCGACAGGACCCCGGCGCCGCCGACAGCCGACGAGATGGATTGTACGGCCATGGTCGAGGCGACCTCGCCCGCGGCGGCCCCCCCCATGCCGTCGCACACAAGAAACAGGGCGCCCTTGTTTCCCAGTGAAAAATCGAGTGCCGCCTCTGCCTCAGGGCCGCGTGCACCGACGAAGTCCACCACGAGGAAGTTGTCCTCGTTGTGCTCGCGCAACTGGCCTACGTCGGTTTTTCCGTAGACCGTGATCTTGATATCTGGAGGGCTTGCCATCAGCGGGGCTCTGACTCGTCGTGGCGACTGAATCCTAGTCTACAAGCTTCGCCTCAACCTATCTCGAAGCGCAAGAGTTCATCGCCAAGTCGAATCATTTCTCCTGGGGCGAGGACGTGCTGCCCGGTGAGTCGGACGAACGTTCCGTTCGAGCTGCCCAGGTCGGAGAGGAGCGCATTGCCGGTGCGAAACTGCAGCAAAGCGTGGCGGCGAGACATGAATTCATCTTCAGCGAAGACGATGTCGCCCTGCTCACGGCCGATCACTATATCGCTGCGAGTTAGGTGAAACATGTCGCGACTGGTCCCGGCGGACGTGAGCTGGCGCAGGCGCGCCCAGGGCGTCTTGAGAGGCGTGCCGAACAGGACCATCCCGTGCTCAACCGCAGGGCGCAGCGTCTTTTCGACATCGGACAGGAACTCAAAGCGAAGGACCTGCTTGCCGACCAGGATCAGGTGCCCATCCGTCAATTCCACTGGCTGGCTGATGCGTCGGTAGACCCCATTGCGCGGTTCGAGCGGCATGAGAATGTGCTGGCCGGCCCGCAGGCTTATGCGGGCGTGGCGTGGGGCCAGGTGCGGATCATCGAAACGCAGATCGCCTTCACTGCGCCCGATGTCGATCTGATCGCCAGCCAGCGGGTACGATTCACCGTCGCTGCCGTCGCGTCGGACCGCCACCAAGCGTGGGCCGCCGGGCTGGCTGGAGGTAACCACCGATGGCCGGGCGGCGACCGCGGCAACCAGGGCTGCCGAGACGTCAGCGCTCATCGGTGTGGTGTGGCCGAGTCGGCGCCCGCAGGCGTGGCAGAAGTTGGTTCCTTGTGGGTTGTGGGTTCCACAGCCAGAGCAGAGCAGGGACGAGTCCGCATCAGGCGGCAACCCAACGGGAGCGCCACAGCGCGAACAGAAGGCTGTGCCATCGTCGAGGGCTCCGCCGCATTGAAGACAACTCATCAGCATCTTCGCTAATCGTTACGAGAAAGGGTCAGCGAACATTGCAAGGCAGTCCATCCTCTACTAGAAGGCGAGCGGGGGGGCGCCACTGTCGAGACGAGGGTGGCACCTACCTACTCATCGTGAAACAACTAATACCAACGATTTCGGAGAGCGTCAAATCCGCGCGAAGCGGGTCCTGGTCAGCGTTGGCAACGGCCGCCCTGCTTGCGGCTGCCCTATCGTCATGCGGACCCCTTGTTGAAAACGCGCCGTTCTCGGCACGCCCGGACACCCTGCGGCCGGGCGATCTTCTTGGGCCTTTTGATGGATTGGTTGTCGACGGCGAAACCGACCGGCCGTTGGCGGGCGCGGTGGTGGAAGGATCGTGGGCATTCGAGCGTGGCATCGGCCTGCAGGGGCCGGCGGCGGCGCTTGAGGTCGCGACAGAAACCGGGGCCGACGGCCGCTATCGGCTGAATGTCCCCGCGGATCTGCCGCGCGGCGAGGGCGTCCGACTGCGCCGATTTACCCTCATCGTCTACCGGCAAGGCTACGTCGCCTGGCGGAGCGACAGCCGTTTCCCGACAGGCGAGCCGCGCCACGACTTCGCCCAGCGGGCCAATCGCGTGCGCCTTGAGAAATGGCAATCCTCCATGTCCCACTACCGGCATCTGGTCTTTCTGGGTGGCGGTCCCGCCGTCCGGACGGTGGCGGCCTGGGAGGTGCAACCAGCCGGACTGGAACTGGATGGCGCCTTGCCCGCAACCGCCTCCATGAACCCGACACAAGTGGCTCGGGCCGGTTCGTCGGCCCTTCTGGATGTTTCGTCGCTGCTGTCGGAGGACGAGGTGCGCGGCGTGACCGGGTACGCGGGAAAGTTTGACATCGGCAAGCTGGCCGACCGCTCCACGAGTGACGTCTATGACAGCCGCCACTTCAAGGCGCGCGACAAGCCTGAATCTTTCGACGTCGGCCTGCGGGTGTGGGCCGTCGGGTCTGAAGCTGCCGAGGCGCAGTTTAGAAAGCTGCTCGGCGATCTGCCGGGAGCGGTGGCGACAGAAGAGATGGGGGACGCTTCGTTGCGCGCGCGCGGCGGCGACGTGACCGGGTTCGCCTTTCTGCTGCGTGAAAAAGGCGTCGTCATGCAACTGAGCTGTGGCCTTTCCCAGTGTTCCGAGTTGTCGATGATCTTGCGTCTGGCCAAACTGGCGGAAAGCCACTTGCCTGATGTGAAGTTGCCGTCGGCCGAGAGCACCGGGCTCCTACCGTCGTCGGCGCCGTCGCTCGTTCCAGGAGGTAAGCCGTGAGACGGACGAGTCCGCATATCGGCACGCTTGCGGCCGTGGCGTGCGCGGGATCTCTCTTCGTACACCCGGCGGCGCAGGCGTATGAGGCTGCCACCACGCATGCCGGCCTCACCGAGCGGGCGGTGGAGGCCTCTCGGCTGCACCACATGCTCTCCCGTCTGGGACGGCCGCTCGGGCTGCTTGAGCCTCTGCACGCGGGTCTTGATCTCCTTGGTCCAGACGAACGGCGCGACTTGCAGGCTCGGCTCGATTCGCTTGACCCGGCGGGCGGCTACCGGCCCGGCCCCGACGGCGTGGAGGGCGCGGCCGGCTGGGTGGTGGCAGGCACGGTCATGGCCAAGACACCGCCCGAACGCGCTGCCAATCACTTCCTGGATCCATCGAATGGAAAGGGTCTCGACGACGGACCGGGGTTGTCTGGCGCCGCCCATAGCGTGCGCCTGTTTCTCGACGGTGGTACCAGCGTCCGTGGGCTCGCAACGGGCACTGCCTTCACGCTGCAGGGCAAGTCGGCGCTCGACTGGATCTCGTCGCCCGGCAACGATCTGGGTGTTCCCGTGTTTTTCGACAACTGGGAGCGCGCCGTGACCCTGGCAGAACCGCGCGCACGCGAATCAGCCCTGGTGCGGGCCTTGCTTGCCCTGGGCGGGGTGGTGGCCGTGCTTGAGGATCTCGGGCAGCCGGCGTTTGTGCGCAACGATTTTCGGGGTGAGTTTCTGCACGGAGACGATGGTTCGGCTTACGAACAATTCGTGGCAGAGCACTACGGCCGCACCGGGCTCCCCGCTGCTGCGGCGCCTGTGTCCCGTCCCGATCTTGCCAGCTTTTTCGCTTCCACCGACGGCAAAGGACTGGCCAATCGGACCCAGCGTCGCTTCTTTTCCGAGGGGACGATGCCCGCCGACGTTTCGCTCGAACCCGACACCAAAGTCGACGATGTGGTTCGCCGGGCGCGCGAGTCGCTGGCCTATCCTTCGCCGACGGTGTCCGCACTGGTGCTGCGGCCGGCGCAACGGCGCCGCTACTTGGCGGTGGAAGGCCATCGCGTCCTCGCCTACGAGAACAACGGGACCCAGGTACGTTTCCTCCTCGACGATGCAGTCCACGCGGACATGGCGCGCGCTCTTTTGCCCGAGATCGGCGGCTATGCGGCTGGGCTGCTCAACCATCTGCTGCGCGGCAGCCTGGAGATGACGGCGGCGGGAACCAAGGTCACCGTTGGCCTGGGCAGTGATGTCAAGCAGGGCGGGGCGTTGCGCGTGTTTGCCGAGGACAGCAACGGGCGCCGGCGCGAACTGCCCGAGGCCGCTGCGACCCTCGCGCCCGGCAGTGACCTGGTGTTTGATGTGCCTGCCGGGACCAAGAAGCTGGCTGCCGTGCTGCGCGGCCGCGACGTCGGCGGGCCATTCGTAGCCGCAGGCGAGCTCGCGCTTCCCTGATTGGCCCTATATTCCGAGGGCGCGGGCCGCGAAGTAAGTCGCGGCGGCAACGGCAGCCGAGGCCGGGATGGTGAAGACCCAGGCCCACAGGATACGGCTGGCCACGCCCCAATGGACACGGCCCGGGTTGGACACGGATCCTACGCCGAGAATGGCACCGGTGATGGTGTGGGTGGTTGACACTGGGATTCCCATTGATGTCGCGATGAAGATGGCCAGCGAGCCGCCGGTTTCGGCGCAGAATCCGCCAAAGGGCCGCAGCTTGGTCAGGCGCATTCCCATGGTCTTTACGATGCGCCAGCCACCGGCCATGGTGCCCAGCCCCATGGCTGCGTAGCACGCAACCACGATCCAGATCGGGATGTGGCCACCGGTGTGGAATTCCTCGCCCAACAAGCCCTGCGAATAGAGCAGCACCGCGATGATACCCATGGTCTTCTGCGCGTCGTTGCCGCCGTGGTTGAGGCTGAACGCCGCCGCGGACACGAGCTGTAGGCGCCGGAACCACTTGTCCACCCGTCCGGGCGTGGCCTTGCGGAACAACCACGAACACCCGATCGCCAGCACGTACGAGGCCACGTAGCCGATGACGGGGGACAGGAAAATGAAGGCCGCGGTGCTGCCGATCTTCTGCCATCCCAGAATGCCGAAACCCGCCTTTGACACTCCCGCGCCGATGAGACCGCCCACCAGGGCGTGCGACGAGCTGGAGGGCAGGCCCCACCACCATGTGAGCAGATTCCAGGCGATGGCGCCGCCCAGGGCGCCGATGATCACGGCGACGTCGACCACGGCGGGGTCGATGATGCCCTTGCCTATTGTGCCGGCCACATGGAGTTTGAACAGCGCGAATGCGACGAAGTTGAAGAACGCCGCCCACAGCACCGCGCGGAACGGTGTCAAGACGCGGGTCGAGACTATGGTGGCGATGGAGTTGGCTGCGTCGTGGAAGCCGTTGATGAAGTCGAAAAGCAGGGCAGCGACGACCACTGCCACGACGAGGATGATTTGGTTCGCGTTCAGGCCGGTCATGAGAGTACCGACACCGCGTGGGCTGCGGCTGCGTGGAATTGCAGACCTAGTCCTCGGGGTGCCTTGTGTGGCGTCCGTGTACCACGAACACGGCCCTTCCGGCCAGCGTCGGTTTTGGGAAGAGTTGAGTTAGCGCTGCAATGCGTTGTCCGTGATGACCACCCCGCCGGCTTCCAGCTTGGCGGCCAGGCGGGACGGCGTGCGGGTGGCGATGAAGCGCCCCTTGCCCTTGCCCTTACTTTGCCAGGCCAAGAGGGATTCGGCGCGCAGCTCCCCCGAGGATCCTAAGGTGGGCTCTGCGACCTCCATGACTCGAACGTTTCCATCCGTCTGGGTGACAGCGTGGACCAGCACATCGAGACTCGATCCCAGCAGGTCATTGGGCGTTGCTGACGGCCCGCAGGCCGCGCTCATCACGCGCAGTCGGTAGAGCGCATCGTTGGCCGATCGGCCGATGAGCGCGGTCAAGGCGCCGTTCTGCCCCCGGGCGCATTCTCGCAGCAGATCGCCCAGGAGCAAGGATGCCGCTGCGTCGGCGACCACGTAGTCAGGCCGGAACGCGACCGCGGCGCCGACCAGATTCGCGCCACCAGCGTTGGCCGGCAGTTTCAACCAGGCACCCGCGCTGGAGGGAGGGCTGATGGTCTCGGCCAGGATCACGACGCGCGCCACGCGATCGAGCGAGTAGGCCAAGGTGCCCAGAATCAGGTCACAGGCCGGCCGGTCGCCCACAACAAGCACATTCTGTCGCGTGGTCACGCAGGCTTCGAGGACTTGCTGCATCTCGGGCGAGAGGCTGCCTTCAGCTGCCAGTTCTTCTAGTGTCTTGCGCCCGACGTTCGGCCGTCGGATGCAAGCACGCAGGCGGTCGCACAGCGGCGGGAACAGGGCCGTGATTCGTGTGCCATCGGCCAGGGTGGCGTCGATGACCGGCGCATCCGGCTCTGGTCGAGGAATTCCCTTTGAGGCCAGCCGGCGCAACTGGTCCGGCAGGGACGCCAAGTCGGCGGATGTGACCACCGCCGACTCTCGCTGGCCGTTTCGTTCGACCTCGGCCGATTTGGTTCCCTCGAAAAACACAGCGGTTGCGTCCTCGCTGCCCAGCAAACGGGCCAACCAGGGCGGAAAGTCTCCGCTCGACGGCATCCCAGCCGGCGGCGGAGCAGGCGCTGCCGGGGGAGGTGCGAGCGGGGCAGGAGCGAGCGGGGCCGACACGTGAGGGGCTGCCGTCAGTGGGGCCGATGCCAGCGGGGCAAGAATGGGAGGCGCGGGCGGGGCCGGGGCAGGAGGCGGCGCAGCCGCTGCGGGGCGCTCCAGCTCGCGGGGCACCATCTGGGGCATGGGCGTGATCCCGCGCGGATTGGTCATGGGCTCGTCCGGCGAGGGCGACAGGATGGGAACCGGCGGCTTGAGCGGCGGGAGATTGAGGTGCGGAGCCGGGCTCAACATGCCGTCGTCATCGTCGAGGTTGATATCGGTTGGCTGCGGCGGCGCAGGATGTGGCTCGATGGCCACCGAGGGCATGGCGCGACTTTCTCGTTTGGGCGCAGGGGGGGCAGGGGGCGCGGGGAAATGCGGCGGAACCCCGCGTGGAGGCATGGGCGTTGACCCCTCGTCTGCACCGTGCATGCCCGTGGGCCGCGGCGGCGGAGGTGGCGGCGGGGCCCGGCGCGGCAGGGCCGTGCTGAGCGAGCCGGCTTCAGGAACCGAATTTGTGTAGGACGACGGCGGCGGCGTCAGGCTGATTGGTGAGTCATCGGCGCGCGCTCCGCTGGATGGGCGAATGATGAAATCGCCGACGAAGACCTTGTCCGTAGGCGCAAGAGTCGTGGCTTCGGAAATCTTGCGGCCGTTCACATAGGTACCGTTGGTACTGCCCATGTCTTCGACCACGAGCTGGCCGTCCTGCAGCAGCAGGCGACAATGGTGTTTGGACACGTTGCCCTTGGGCAGCACGATGTCGTTGTCCCGGACCCGTCCCACGTGGATCTCGGTCTTGTCAAAGCTGAGGTCCTTGGGATCTCCGCCCTTTTCGGCCAGCGTCAGGATCAGCATATGATCACGCTAAGCAAAAATGTGTCCCTTGTCCACTCGGGTCGTCGTGACATTGCTGACTACCGCAGCGGCCCAGTCTGTGGTGGAATGAGCCCCAGCCGGCCGTTGCCGCAAACACCAACCGTAGGAATGGAGTGCGTGACCATGCAGATTCCAAAATTTGTCGCTCTCGCCGGGATGTGGGCCGTGGCCGTCAGCTTCTCCGGTCGCGCCAGCGCGGAGTCGGCAAAGCCAAAGTATTACTTTACGATAAGCAACATAACAGCCGAAGATAAAACACTTATTTCCTCTGCCAAGGATCTCCTCGAAAAGGAGATTTCGTCTCGCTCCGAGTTCACTCAGGACCTGGGCGGTGCCGAGAGCGAAGCCGCCGCGATTGCCGAGTTGAAGAAGCGCGGGCTGAAGGGCTTCCAGGTGAACCTGCGCATCAATACTTTCAAGGAAGCAATCAAGCCGCCGGTGCCCGGCAGACGCGATCAGCAAATGGCCATTCAGGTCAAGCTGGGCGTGTACGGCACGACCTACCCCGGGGGCAAGCTCAACTTCACGGGGGATGGCGAGGCTTCGGTCACTGGTGAGTTCAACGAGCGACGCAAGGAGAGCGACGTGGAAGACCTGCGCAAGGCGGCCATGGCCGCCGCGCTCAAACAAGCGGTGACCACGGCGGTGGACAAGATGACGACCACCAAGTTGTCCGATTCGCCTCGGCGCAAGAAACACAAGGCCAAGTAGTCGTGCGAGTCGCCACCGAAAAGACGTTGATGCGTTTGATGTCGGTCTTTGTGCTGCTTGGCCTTGCGCTGGCAGGCGGGTGCAAGAAGGGCACGCCACCGGCGCCATCGCCCGCGGCCCAGACTGCGTTGCCGCCGCTTGAAGTGACCAAGGATTCGGCGTTGCTCTTCACTCACGTCGAGCCCAGCGGGAAGTTCGCCACGGTGGACAAGGCCGATGCTGTGCCTGAAATCTCCCGACGCCTGGTTCGGGTCATCGATCCGGCCAAGGGCGTGGCCGAGCGCAATGACACGTCCAATGTCTACGTTCTGGACCTGCGCGAGCTGCTTTCGACCGGCAAGACGCGGGCGCAGGCCATGTCGCGAGAGGCGTTTGAGACGGGCGCGCTGGCGCAGCTTCCGCCGGGCGATTCCAGCGACCTGCGCGGACCACATGGCCCGCCTTTGCCCGACGAAGCCGCCGAGGCGGAAACCGATGCGGGGAGTGCAGGTTCACCCGGCGGCCCGCCGGTCGTCACCCTGTACGGAACGCCCTGGTGTGGGGCCTGCAAGGCCGCGCGCCAGTACCTGGCCTCCAAGCACATCCCCTTTGCCTACAAGGACATCGAAAACGATCAGTCTGCCGCGCGCGAGTTGCAGGCCAAAGCCTCACGTCTGGGAATTCCCGCTGACCGCGTGCCCATCATCGACGTGCGCGGTCGTCTGCTGGTCGGGTTCGACCGGACTCGGCTGGAGGCGCTCCTCGGCGATGCGACGTGAGACGATCAGCCGCGCCGACTTGGGCCGCATAACCTGGTAGTGTCCCTGGCGCGTGGACTCCAACCCTCCATTTTCGCGGCTGGCGCTCATCGGCGTCGGCTACATCGGCGGCTCGGCAGCCTTGGCGGCCCGGCGTGCCGGCGTTGTCGGCTCGGTGATTGGATACGATGTCGCCCCGCAAGCTGGACCTCTGGCTGTGGCGGCTGGCGTGGTCGACGAAATGGCGGCGAGTGCCGAGGCCGCGGCCGCGGGCGCGTCGTTGGTTCTGCTGGCCGCGCCGGTGCAGAGCCTGGCTGGCCTGGTTCGTCGCATCGCTGGGAGACTGGCGCCCACGGCGACGGTCATCGATGTCGGCAGCGTGAAGCAGCAGGTTGTGCTCGACGCGGACGCGGCCTTGCCTGGCGGGCAGTTCGTCGGCTGTCACCCGATGGCCGGAGCTGAGCACACGGGTGTGACCGCCGCCGATCCTGAGATCTTCCCGGGCCGAATGTGCTTCGTCTGTCCGACCGAACGCACGCGCGGAGAGGCCACTTTGGCAGCGACTCTGTTCTGGCAGGGCCTTGGGTGCCAGGTGGAAGCGATCGAGCCGTCGCTGCACGATCGTCTGATGGCGGCGGTCAGTCACCTGCCCCATGTGGCCGCCTTTGCCCTGGCCGCCAGCCTTGCCGATGTCCTGCCGTTGGTCGAATCGAATGTCTTGGCTGCCAGACCCACCACCAGCTTGCGCGACACGATTCGCATCGCCGCCTCTAGCCCCCAGGTGTGGCGGGACATCTTTCTGGCCAACCGCGATCACCTTGTGCCCCTGGTGCGCGAGCTGGAGCAACGGGTGCATGCCATCGGGGCCGCCATGGCAGAGGCGGACGCGCCGGCTCTGGAAGCGGCCCTGGCGCTTGGCCAGGCCTGCCGCCGCCGGCTGGTGAAGTGAGGACCGTGGCGATCCGCCTTTCCGTCCCGAAGTGGAAGACTGCACACGTGGCCGTGGCCGTGGCCGGAGTCATCTCCTCCTCTTGCGCCACCCCGGCAGCCCCTGCTTCTTCTCCCGCAGCGGTCGTAGCGATTCCGCGCACCGCGGTCGCCGACGACGATCTCTGGGCCCTGGCACCCGCCGAGTCGGAGTTGCTGGTCTGGGCCGATATGGCCCAGTTTCGCGAGTCAGCCTGGACCAAGTCGGCCCTACACAAGGCCGCACCTGAAGAGCGTGCGGCCCGGGCTGTGGCGCACGGCTTTGACGTAGTCGACGATGTCGATCGCTTGCTCTACGCGACGATTCCTTCTTTGCAGGAAGGCGCGACGGTTTTGCTCGCCCAGGGGCGTATGGATCGCGAGCGTCTGACTGCGGCCTTCCGGGGACAGCATCCGCAGACGACAGCGTCCGACTACCGCGGCGTGGGCTTGCTGGCCGAGGGGCAGGAAGCCATCGCCTTTCTCACCCAGCGAACCGTGGTCTCAGGGCCGCTTGTGGCGGTTCGCGCGACCATCGATTGTGGCTTCGGCCTGGCCCGCAGCGTGGCCACCCAGTCATGGCTGTCGTCCCTGCAGGATCTCCTGCGCGAGGGCCGGGGTCCATCGCGCCGCCCGCCCGCCCTGGCAGCGGCCCTGCTTGTTAGTGCCAGCCAGCGCGCCCAACTTGAGACCGAAATGGGCGAGGGTGGAACGCTGGAAAGAGTCGGGGCGCGCCTCGATCTCGGCCGCGATTTGGATTTCGCCATGGTCGGGCTGGTGTCCACGCGCCAGAAGGCGCTGGACCTGGCCGCGCGTGTGTCCGCGGCCCTGGGTGAAGTGCGCAACCGGCCGCTGGTGTCCGTGCTGGGTCTTCAGTCCGTTCTGGACGGCGTTCGCTTTGTTGCCCGCGAGAGCCGTGTGGAAGCGAAACTGAGCATTCCCGAGGAGCAGCGGGCGGAGATTGCGGATCGAATAGAACAGGTGGCGGCGCAGCTTGCGCGCCGTCGCGTGGGTACGACAGGCAAAAACGAAGGAGCCCCCGAAGGTCACGTCCCATGAAGCAGAACGAATCAAGGTCGAACTCCGTCTTGCGTGTAGGTCGCAGCCCCGCGCTACGGGGCACGGTCAGTGTGCCGGGCGACAAGTCCATCTCGCATCGGGCCTTGCTCTTCGGCGCGCTGGCCGACGGCCCGGTCGAGATCAGTGGTCTGGGCTTGGGCGGCGACAACGTTAGCACCATGGCGGCCTTGCGCGCTTTGGGCGTGGCCATCTCTCAGTCGGGCACGGACGTGCGCGTGCTGGGGACAGGCCTGGCCGGATTGCAGGAGGCGTCCGCCCCGCTCGACTGCGGGAATTCGGGGACCAGCATGCGCCTGTTCTGTGGGCTTCTGGCTGGGCGGCCTTTCGCATCCACCCTGACCGGCGATTTTTCGCTCTCACGCCGACCCATGGCCCGCGTGGCAACGCCCCTGCGACTCATGGGTGCGGACATCGACGGCCGGATCGACGCGACCCGACCGCTCGACATGTTTCCGCCGCTTGTCTTGCGCGGGGGGCCGTTGCACGGAATCGAGTACGAGCTGCCGGTGGCGAGCGCGCAGCTCAAGAGTGCCCTGATTCTGGCTGGCTTGCAGGCACGTGGGCGAACCGTGATCAGCGAGCCGGGCCTGTCGCGCGACCACAGCGAGCGCATGTTGGCTTTTCTCGGGGCGCCGGTGAGCGCCGATCCAGAGCAACGGCGCGTGGTGGTGGATCCCACAGGCTGGAACGGCCGCCTGCGCGCCGGGCCGGTCGCTGTGCCGGGCGACCTGTCTTCCGCCGCCTTCCTATTAGTCGCGGCCTTGATCGTACCGGACAGCGACTTGACGGTCGAGAACGTGGGGCTCAATCCCACCCGTACCGGCGTGCTGGATGCCCTCTCCGAAATGGGGGCTGACCTGCAGGTCAAGGTCACCGGCCAGGCCATGGGCGAGCCGGTCGGCACGATACGGGCGCGGTCAGGGGCGCGGCGGCTGCGCGGCATCACGATTGAGGGGGACTTGGCTCTGCGGTCCATCGACGAGATTCCTGCGTTGGCCGTGGCGGCCGCCATGGCCAAAGGCACGACCGAGTTCTGTGACCTGCGTGAACTGCGGGTGAAGGAATCGGATCGCATCGCCTGCATCGCGCGCGAGTTGCAGCGAGCCGGCGTGGCCGTGCGCGAGGAGCCCGACGGGTTCGCCGTCACGGGTACTGGCGGTCGCCCCACGCAGGGTGGCCAGGTGCAGCCAGATGGCGATCACCGCATTGCCATGGCGGGCGCCATCCTGGGATTGGTGGCGACCGACGCGACCCTGGTGCCGAGCCAGGAGATCGCGACTTCATTTCCCAATTTTGGCCAGCTTCTCCAGATCTTGGGCGCGCCGGTGAGTTGACTAGGAGGTGTCCCTAATTGACAGCGGCCACCGACTTAGGCGGCCGCTCGGCGCTGGCGGTCGGCCAGGAGTGCTCCTCGGGGGACGTCCATCTCCGGACGCGCTGGGCGCGTCCATGATGGACTCGGTCGTCGCCTGGCATCCGAGCCTCGCAGCCGAGGCTCGGAGCGGCTCCTCACGCCCCCTCCGAGTCACTCCTGCCGCCCGCCGGACGCGCCGAGCTTGCGCCGGGTTTTGGTTTGCGGTGTAGGCAGATGGTTCATTGAACAGGGGGACGAGCGGGCCAGGTAGGAGAAAGCCGTGGGCGCAAGCAACTTTTTGACTGCACGTCCGACAATCCTTGTAGAGGCCTGCCCCTGCAAGCGAGTTGTCAAACGTCAAAAACGACAGGCGACCGTTCGTATGAACGCCACCGACCAGAGGCGACGCTGCTGTACCGGATTCTCCAGGAGAATTGGTCGGGCTTTCTGGCCGAAGTGGAAATGGGCGGCGGCGAACTGCCCGCCTTCGTGCTGGACGAGTTCGAGGCTTACCTTCGTTGTGGCATCCCCGTACTGTCCGGAAACTGATCGCGAAAATTGTGGCAAAAATTCGCTGACTTCGGAGGTAGCCATGGAATTGGTGGCGCCGATCGAAGCCCCGGATGACGTGGCGATTCAGTTTGGATCTCGACGCGTGTTGCGGCATTGTGGCCAAGGTGACTCGTTGCGGCTCCGGGCTTCATTGCGTACGACAACGCACCGCCCTTCAGGAGGACGCCAGGAATGGATGTGGTGGCGACCAATGTTGGTGCCATGCGAGACTACGGAACCACAGTGACAGGTGGAAACACGGGAACGGGCGGATTTACCCGGATCTACCCCCGCTGCGGACGGAATAGTTCCACCCTCTTGCGTACGCAACTGCGACGCAGTGGCGGGCAAATCAGAAACGCATGGAATACTCGAAATCAGTCTTGCGGTTGCCTTCGGGTGGAGGGAACACGATGCGCCTACCAGTGCTGGTCAGACAGCGCTCGACCCGGTGGTTGCCCAACTCGTTCTTCATGACGTGAATGTCAGAAACCGATCCGCTGGCCTCGACCACGAACCGGAGAATAATCTGGCCTGACATGTACCTGCGTTCGTTTTTGGCGCGATCAAAGCACTCAACCATGGCGCGCACGTGGGGCGCCATAGCCCGCTCCACCGCGCGCTGGTCGAGCACGCCCATGGACATCTGCAGGTCCATCGCCTGGTCGTCGCCAGCCACCGCAGCGCGGGCCGAAGTCCCTTGCTGGGTGCTCGACATGTTCGCCAACCCTCTGTTTGCTGGCTTGGACGCGCAGCCAGCAACCAGAACGAGGAGGACACAAGCGACTAGAGGTGCCCGCTCTCGCATGCTTCGTGAGGCATCCGGCTACATGGCTGCTCTCGTCGCGATCGGTTCGCACCGCGCCTCGCAGAGAAGTCCAGTTGCTTCAGAAGGGTGAGGCGTCGCCAGAGCTTCCTCTCCATCTCTTTGATCGGCGTGAGCAACCATGCATTTCGCGTCATAAAAAGCCTGCCGACTTCGCAGTAGCACCCGTAGATATTTTCGGTTCAGAAACCAGGGAGGGGCCTCTCCGGGCTGGCCGTACGCCCGCAAAAAGTCGGTATCGACCAGCGGATCGTGGGGATTTCCCCGGTGCCTGCGTGGCAAGGGAGGCGCGCAGCAAGGGAAGCGGCCCTCCCTCAACCACGGGCTCGGAGGCCAGGCATTGGCGCACAGACTTTCATAAAATGAGTCGTGTTCTAGTGATCATAGTGTTGCGCGCAAAGCAGGTGTTTCGTGCACGAGAGACGAGCGCCTCCGTGCCCGGGAGGCGTCTTTGTGCAAGGCCGCGATCGTCCGCGTTGGTCCCCGTGGTCGGTGGCACAAACACCACGCGCTTCTCTGGGAAGCTCGCGTCCATTCGGTTGATCCCTGGCCAAGGCCGAGCACACCCGCCACACCCACCACACCCGCCACACCCGGTGTCCTCGCGGAAAGGGCGGCCGCCGTGATCGAGTCCAGTGTCGATATCCGGGTGGTGAACGAAGGAGCGCAGCCGACATGGGGCGGATCGTATGGCAGGCCCCGGGGCCATCCCAGCGCCGGCGGCTGGTCCGATACACCCGGGATTCCCGGGACACCCGGGACACCGGGCACTCCAGGATTGTGACCTTGCCCTTGGGTCGACAGAACCTGCGCCGCGTCTGGCGGTGGAAGCAATTGCCGGAATGCAGAATTGTGACAATAGGTCCATTGCGGCACAGAAGAGCGACGCTGCTCCCCGGGGCAGTGCGAGCCGACGCGAGATGATCGCGGACCGCACGCATGGTCGCCTGACGGCTTGACCCGACTACGGCTTCACAGTTCAGACTCAAGGTCATGCGCAAGCTCGACCACAGTTGCAACTTCACGGTGCCGGCGGCGCCCGATCGTGTCTTTCCTCTCCTTTGCCCAGTGCTCGAATACAAGTGGATCCCGACTTGGCGATGCGAGCTGCTGCACTCGGAGTCCGGTGTCGCCGAGGAGGATTGCGTGTTCCGGACCGAATTTCCCCGGGTCGGCCCCATGACCTGGGTGGTGACCTGCTACCAGCCTGCCGCCCGCATCGAGTTCTGCTGCTTCGTGGCGGACACCATGGTCATGCGCCTCAAGATCGCACTCGCGCCCGAGGCCGGGGGAACGCGGCTGACCTGGACGCGCCGCTGGCTCGCGATCGGGCCGCCGGGTGATGCCTGGATATCCGGGCAAGAAGCGGCGGAGCTCGACCGGCAGATAGACACCCGTCGGGCTCAGCTGGTGCACTTCCTCGAAACCGGAGACATGCTGCGACCATGACCATTGGACAGCTGGCAAAGCAGCATGGGCTGTCCCGATCGACCCTGCTGTACTACATCGCCTCGGGCTGCTCAATCCCTCGGGCCGTCTCCGTCTGCGCAACGGCTACTGCCACTACACAGCCCGCGATGACGCCAGTCTGCGGCGCATCTGCCTCTACCGCCGGACCGGGCTGCCGCTGGCCGAAATCGGGTCCCTGTTGATGCGACCCAGGCGCCAGGCGCTGGCCCTGACGCTGGAAAGCCAGCTGCACGAGCTGAGTGCACAGATCGATGCCCGGCTATGGGGATAGCTTGGCCTGGTTCGGGTGTGTAGGTGAATGTAGTTGACAGAAGATCCTCTTATCGGACATTTTTTTGTGAAGGCAAGATGGTGCTTCTTCCGCCTATGCTCCCGCGCGTGCGTAGCAGTCAGTCACAGCACCACCGGTCACTGGCTACCGTTCGGGAAGATTTGCTTGTGCAACTACCATCGATCATTGGCAAAGCCCAAATACAAAGGCGACCAACGAATCGGGATTCACTGCTTTGCGCGGAGGCAAGCGCAGCCTGACCGGAGATTTTTCCGAGCCCACGTAGGCTCTCCTATCAGGCAAAGCAGCCCTATCAACTGATTTTACTGGACATTGTGATGCCTGAGATTGACGGTGGGGAGGTATTGGGCGCGATTCGCAATCTGGAAAAGGCATCGGGCCAATTGCCTGAAACCTGGGCCAAGATCCTGATGACCACGGCGCTTGGCGCTCCCCGGACCGTCGGAGGCTGGCATTCCAATCCGTATCACGCCAATTCAGAAGGAAGAAATGAGATGAAAGCTTGTCGCTCGTCCGTTTTTGCCGAGAGGTTGCCGCCAGCACGACGCACTGGTTTCCTCGGTCTTGGGTTCGCCTTCCTGTTCGCGCTCGCATTACCTGAAGGATGCAACGGGGCTAGCAACCGAATTCAAGACGCGGGCTCCGCCAACAATGGTACTGGGGGAACCAGCACTGCGGCGGGAGCCGGCAACGCGTGCGACCAGTGCATGGTCGCCGATGATTGTGGTCCCGCCATGCGATGCATCGGGTTTCGGTTTCCCACCACCGCCGAGTTCACGGAAGACTGGTCGCTGCGCTGCGCGAACGTCGACAGTTCGACAAACTGTTGTCGCCGGCAGAACACTGCACAGGGCTACTCTGAGCAGTGCGTGATGCTTACCCGGTATTCCAACGGTGATCCGCAGACCGTGGGCGGTGCAGGAGGCGTAGACACTGCGCGAGGCACGGGCTCGGATGGCGGTGCGGGTGCTGGTGGTTCGCGCGGCAGCATCGGCACCGGCGGATTCTCGAGCAGCCCGAGCGGAGGCAGTGGCGGTTCGAGAGGTTCCGACGGGAGCGTCGGCGGCAGCACAGGCGCCGCCAACTGCCTTCCTCTGAGCTGTGCGGGATTGCGTGCCTGCTGTGAAAGTTGGGATCCGAGCGAGGCACGAACCTATTGTCTAATGATTATCCCAAATATCGGGGAGGATGGCTGCGCCAGAGAGGTGCTGAGCCAGCGCAACCAGGGGGAGTGTCTGGGATGGAGTCTCTGTTCGAGCGACACGGGCGGGTCGGATGGCGGAGCTGACGCTCGTGGCTCCGGTGGCACTGTGGGCAGCGGCGGCTCGGGCGGCGGAGCTGACGCTCGTGGCTCCGGTGGCATTGTGGGCAGCGGCGGCTCAGGCGGCGGAGCTGACGCTGGTGGTTCGCAACTAGGGGGATCAAGGCAACAAACTGCAGGCGCCTCCGGGTTTGACGGTGGCGGAGCTGCGGGCAACGGCGGTGCGCCCGGCGCCGATGCCGCCGCTCGCGAAACCGGCACGAATGTCTGCGGAAACGTCATCGGCGCAACATGGACGGCGGACGGTTCGCCGTATGTCCTAACCTGCGACACCCGGGTGATCTCACTCACCATTAACAGTGGCGTCACCGTTCAATCCCAGGGCGACTACGTGCTCGAAATCGACGGAGTGCTTCACGCCGTAGGATCGAAGGATAGCCCCATTCTGTTCACTGCAGCGCCCGGCAACACGAAAGGTTGGGAAGGCATCTACTTCAACGTTGCACAACCCTCGGATCTCACACAGTTCACCGTCGAGAAGTCAATCAACAGCGGGATTCGGGCTGTGGACACCACTCTTGCGCTAAAGAATTGCTCGATCCGAACCAATGCCGCGCCAGATGACGGAGGTGGCGTGCGAGCGACCGGCAAGAGCAATGTCACAGTACAGAACTGCGTGATTTCCGGCAATCACAGCACCAGTGGCGGAGGCGGTTTGGCGGTGTACGCGACAATGGACGTGCGTAATACGATTATCAGCAACAATTACAACTTCTATGCCACCGCGCTGGGCGGTGGCGTCTTTCTCTGCGACGGAACTCTTTCCATGACCAACACGGTCGTTGTGAACAACGGCCAGAGCACCTATGGATCCACGGGAGGCATCGATGCGGTCAGCTGCACGTCAGCAACCACCCTCAAGAACGAAGGTATCCTCAAGCTTGATAGCAGCATCGTCTTCAACAACTACGGATTCCAGATAAAGACGGAGCAGATAGGGGGTTTTCCTGAAGACATATCCGGCATCTCGGTGAGCTACTCAGCCGTGCAGGGTGGCTTCTCGGGCACTGGCAACATCAGCGCGAACCCCCTCTTCCTAGACACCGACTTTCACCTGGTGTCGGACGTTTCTCCGTGCGTTGATACTGGCAACCCCGGGACTGACTCCAATGACGGCTGTCTTCCGCCGGGGCTGGGACAGGCCCGAAACGACATGGGTGCGTACGGAGGCCCGCTCGCCTGCAGCTGGTAGCGTTCCGGCCGGTGCGTTTGTGTTCGCTGACCACTCCGGCCTTGCCTCCTTGCGCCCGGCTATGGGGATAGCTTGGCCTGGTTCGGGTGCGTAGGTGAATGTAGTTGACAGAAGATCCTCTTATCGGACATTTTTTTGTGAAGGCAAGATGGTGCTTCTTCCGCCTATGCTCCCGGCACGCCAGCCGCGGAGGTTATTTCGGTCCTGAGCCTTGCGCCGAAAACCGGCGGTAGCAGCCAGACCTTCGTGTTCGCCGGAACAACCCATTTCGAGGGTGCGCCGCAGCTGTGGGATCCGGCGACCGCTACGTTCGTCGACGTTCCTAATGGTGGCCTGCTCTCTCCAGTCTATGCGCTTTGGAAGCCCGCCCTATCTGTCAACGTGACCTGAGACAGCGCCAGAGCAGAATTTAGTGTCTAGGGCGAGACAGGAACGATAGGCATGAGCAACGTGTTGGCACAGGATACTGAGGTCGTGACGAAA